>Ga0157364_1001201_pt1 | contig 21349 bp, 15 predicted proteins | sample AttsexASBM2_FD_111476 | JGI IMG/M metagenome (GOLD analysis project Ga0157364, IMG submission 111476) | Fungus gardens microbial communities from leaf cutter ant in Ribeirão Preto, State of São Paulo, Brazil - Atta sexdens ASBM2 | ecosystem: Host-associated > Fungi > Mycelium > Unclassified ...
CATGATATGTACTGCAGATATCGTGATTTTTTTAAATCAACAATTTATTACACAGGATGCAGTGGTAGCCCGTGGTAACTACAATGCAGCTACTTAGATAGCAACAGGAAAAGAAGAGAAAAAAGAGAAAAAGAGAAGAGAAGAGAAAAAGAAAAGAAAGAGAAAAAGAGAGAGGGGAATGTAGGTGACACTAAATTACACTAAGTAAAATGATGACTTCAGTGAAACTGATACTAAGTGATACCTTCATGGAAGGAAAATGCTCTCGAGGAAAGCAATGATATTTTTCAATGAGTCCCTTTTAGGACTCCAATATTTCCTATACCATCTACACCCATGTAGGATGTGGTTTCTTGATTCAATTGGATAGTCTCTGCAAGGACAAGTGAATGATTATTCTTTAGGGAGAAATCTAAGATAATATTCACCAATGGGAGCATGGTTTGTAATAGCTCTGGTAATATGTACACACAAAGAATTGGAGTGCCCAATGTGTTTAAGCCAAGCACCTTCTTTCAAATAAGTTGGCCAAATGGGTATGTTGTCATTGTCATTTAGATTAAGGAAGTTCTTTCTCTTATAATTCAATGCTTGAAAATACATTTGCCATAACTTCAAGATTGTATTGCATTCTTCTTGTCAGAATTGCAAGAAGTGGACTTAGTTCCTTTTTATTTTATTTTTTATTTTTTCTATTTTTAGAACATAGGGTTAGGGTTAGTGATGACATCACTTGGTCACACATCAGTCACATCAGATAACACAGTGACAGTGACAGTGACATAACATATGGAAGGATATAGAAGATTTTGGAAGGATGATGTTATATAATGTGCACAATGTATGTTGACCTTAAGGCTTACACATGGTAGTTTAGGGTAGGGTGCACAGTAGCTAGCATGGACTATGTAGATAGGTATATAAGATAGACTACCTTGTACAGAGTTTTCTATTGAGTTCTCTTGTGTTAACCCAATACAAGGTTCTTTCTCTTGTCCAACTCTAAGGGCTTGAGTTTGTAATATTAGAACTTGATTCCCTATCCCAAGACTGTCCAACACAGAACCTTTTTCTACTTACTCTCTGATCATCCTTGACCGAGGGACAGCACAGTCCTTTAGTCAAGAAGAATTGCCAGGCCTTAGGTATAAAGGATATACCAACTGGAAGGGGGAATCCTAGTTGTTTAGTTATACCAAAGCCCATTGGTGCAGGTGAATGTAACACCTTTTATGAACATGATCTCTATACTTTCTTTGCATATCAGCTCTGTGCTATATCTCTCCTTGTAAGGTATTTATATAGGAGAATAGTAGAAATCCTTAAGATCTTGCTTAGAGTAGAATGGTCTTCTTAGACCAAAATTGTATATTCCTTGAATAAGTAGAAAGTAGTCAGTAGAATATGTAGGCAGAACAAGAAGAGTACCTGCTATCATATACTGAGATTTCGTCATCTGAATATGAGTCTAAGAGTAAAATTAGCATAAGTTCTGCTCTTTCCTTAACACTATTACTACCATTACTACCAACTTCCAGAATGAGTCAACACAACTACTCTGCCATCATTAGGCAGTTACAAGAATAGCTTGTAGCACAGCAAGCTCAAATACAAGCTTTGTTGGAAGGAGCAGGAAGAGGAGTTGGGAAGGGAGCAGAAGTAAGAACAACAAGTTTGGATGTGACAAAACCACAATTGTTTGATGGGGCCTTGTCAAAGGTCTCAGGTTTTATTACAGGATGCAAACTATATATAAGGAATAAGTTGGCAGGAGCAATGATAGAAGAGCAGATCTAGTGGGTATTGTCACATGTATAGGGAGGATTAGCTGATATCTAGAAGGAAAACATGTTGAATGATTTGGAAGAAGAAGTGATGGAATATGAGTCAGTGGGGGAATTTTTGATGGCAATAAAAAAAGAGTTTGGAGGCAGAGATGAGGAATCAGTAAAGATAGCAGAGTTAAAAAAGTTGAAGCAGGGAGGAAGGATAATAGAGAAATTTATGCAAGAGTTTAAGAGAGTAGCTTAGGGAAGTGGATATAAAAGAAGACCATTAATTGAAGAATTTAAGAGGAGAATAAATGGTGGGATTAGGAGGAAGCTGATGGAGGCAGAAAGGCCCTCCACAACTATATGGCAGTAATATGAAAGGGCCATCACCTTAGATAGGAATGGGAGAGAGAGTAGAAGGAAAGAAGAGAGATTAAGAGGAAAGAAGGAGAGCAATGGAGTATTGGCTCCAAAGTAGAACAATTAGGAAATGCAGAGAGAAATATTGCCATGACCATTAGTATGGCAGAGGAGGTAGGAGATACCATCTCAGTGGGTAACAACAGGATCTACTCTGATGGAGGGAGTAGAGAGGACGAACATGGCAATGACAAAGCCCTAGTAGCAAGGGGTAGGGTTTCCATCAGGAAACCCATATACCATGGATATGGACAAAAAGATGAATGGAAATTGTTATGCTTGTGGGGGTTTTGGTCATATAGCAAAGAATTGTAGAAATCAAGAAGTAGGGATAAATAGGCAGATAGAGGTAGACCAGAACAATAATTTAAAAGAGGAACGGGATTTAATAGTCTTCAATTAGATCCCAGTAATGATAGGTTTGCAATGCTCACAAGAGCAAATAATATATCTAATTGCAATCTGAATAATGAAGACATGTTAAGAGAAGTGACAGTAAAGATTGGTTTGGAAAGAATTGATATGCAGGAAGGGATCACAGTGGAAGCATTGCTGGATAGTGGAGTGATGGGGTTAGTAATAAGTTTGCAAGGAAGCAGGGGTTTAAATTAAAAAAGTTAGAGAGACCTATATATGTGAGAAATGTGGATAGTTTGCTCAACAAGGAGGAACCAATCAAGTATATGATGGAAGTAAATATTTATTACCAAGGACATAGAGAAAGTATGGAGATTAACGTAATTGAAGGACAGAAGTAGACAGTGATTTTGGGAATGCCATGACTAGCTTGCCACAATCCTGAGATTGACTGGAGATCAGGGAAAGTGAAGATGAGAACAGGGAAAGTGAAGATAACAAGATGTCTGGAGGAATGTGGAAAGTAGTAGAGACCAAAGCAGGGAAAACTGGGGTGAAAAAAGCAAAAAGAAGAAGAGGCAAAAGAAGAAGCAGGAAAGAAACAAGAAGCAAAGAAGGAGAAAAAGAAAAAGAAACAAAAAAGGGAAAAGACAATGGAGGTAAAGAAGGTGGCAGAAGAATGGGAGATTTGGGATAAAGAAGAAGAAGTGGCAAAGTCAGAAGTGGAGGCAAAAAAGCTGGTCCCAGAGAAATTCCATAAGTGGATTAAAGTTTTTGGCAAAAAACAGTTGGAGTGGATGTCCACAAGGAAGATTTGGGATCATGCAATAGATATGAAGAAGGGATTTGTGCTGAGGAAGGGGAAAGTATATCTATTGTCAAGAGAAGAGAGGGAAGAGGTATGAGAATTTATATAGGAACAATTGAGAAAAGAATATATCTGACCTTCAAAGTCACCTCAGACAGCACTGGTGTTTTTTATAGGAAAGAAAGATGGGAAAAAGAGAATGATGCAGGACTACAGATATTTAAACAAATGGACAATTAAAAATAACTATCCTTTACTGCTAATATTAGACATAGTAGAGAACATAGATATGAAGAAAGTATTTACAAAGATGGACCTGAGGTGGGAGTATAACAATGTATGAATAAAGGAGGGAGATGAGTGGAAGGTGGCTTTTATGACATCTGAGGGGCCATTTGAACCCACAGTGATGTTTTTTGGCTTAACAAATTCACCAGCGACCTTTTAGACAATGATGAATGAGTTGCTAAGAGACTTGATCAACATTGGAAAAGTAGCAGCATTTATAGATGACATAATAGTGGGAATGGAAGATGAAGAGGGGCATGACAAGTTGGTAGCAGAAATAATAAAAAGGTTGGAGGAAAATGACTTGTATATGAAACCAGAGAAGTGTAAATGAAAGGTGAAGGAAGTAGGATTTTTGGGAGTAGTGATTGAACTAGAGGGAATCAAGATGGAGGAAGAGAAGGTGAAAGGTGTATTGGATTGGCCGACACCAAAGTGTGTCAAAGATATACAGAAGTTCTTAGAATTGGCAAATTACTATCATCGATTTATTAAGAGCTTTGCATCCATAGCTAGGCCTTTGCATGATATGGTGAAGAAAGAGCAGAAGTGAAATTGGACAGAGAAGCAGGAAGAGGCATTTAGAGAGTTGAAGGGAAGGTTTACAAAAGAGTCAGTGTTAGCAGCACCAGACTTAGATAAAAAAATGAGGATGGAAGTAGATGCATCAGACTATGCTACAGGAGGGGTTTTATCTATGGAGTGTGAAGATGAGAGATGGAGACCAGTGGTGTATTTATTGAAATTATTAAATGAGATAGAGAGAAATTATGAAATACACAATAAAGAAATGTTAGTGATCATAAGGGGGTTAGAAAACTGGAGACATTTATTGGAAGATATTAGGTTCAAGTTTGAGGTCTGGACAGACCATAAGAACTTAGAGTATTTCATGAAGGCACAGAAGTTAAATTGAAGACAGGCAAGATGGGCATTATATTTGTTCAGATTTGGCTTCACTCTAAAACATGTTCCTGGAACAAAAATGGGGGAGGCAGATGGACTTAGTAGGTGACTGGATTGGAAAGTAGGAGTAGAAAATAACAATAACAATCAGATATTAATTAAGGACAACTGGATTCATAGTTTACAAGAAGTAGTAATAAAAGGACTAGAAGTAGATATATTAGAAAAGATAAAAAAAGTTAGGAGTAAAGATGAAGATGTAGTTAGAGTAGTAGAGGAGATGAAAAGGGCAAAGGTAAAAGAGTTATGAGGAGAAGAGTGGAAGATAGAAGGAGATTTGGTGTTGAAGGAAGGAAAAGTGTACATACTGAAGGATAAAGAATTGAGAGCAGAGATAATCCAGTTATATCATGATGTGCTGGCAGTAGGACATGGAAGTTGATAGAAAGCAGTAGAGTTGGTTACTAGAAACTACTGGTGGCTAGAAGTAATGAGAGATATAGAAAGATATGTGGAAGGATGTGATCTGTGTCAAAGAATGAAGAATAGGACAGAAAAGATGGCAGGAAAATTAAAGCTGAGTGAGGTGCCAGAGAAACTGTGGACACACCTAATAGTAGACTTCATCACAAAGTTACCAGTAGTAGCTGGGAAAGATGCAATCCTGGTGGTCTGCAATCAGTTGTCCAAAATGACATACTTTGTGGCAACAATAGAAGGGACATCGGCAGAAGGTTTAGCAAGATTATTCAGAGATAATGTGTGGAAGTTACATGAGTTGCCAGAGAGTGTGGTGTCGGATAGAGGGCCACAGTTTGCAATGGAGTTGATAAAAGAGTTAAATAGGATGTTGGGTATAGAGATGAGATTATCGACAGCATTTTACTCACAAATGGATGGGCAGACAAAACAAATGAACCAGGAACTTGAGCAATATCTTTGGTTCTTTGTGGATCATAAACAGAAAGATTGGCCAGAGTGGTTGGCGTTGGCAGAGTTTGCAGTGAACAACAAGGTTTATACAACAATAAAGATTTTGTCTTTTATAACAAACTATGGAAGAGAAATGAGAATGGGAGGAGATATAAGGAAAAGGAGAAAGGTAGAAAAAGTGATGGAGTTTGTGGAAAGAATGAAGAAAGTATATGAGGAAGCAGGAGCTACATTGAAGAAAGTGCAGGAAGATATGAAGAGACAAGCAGATAGGAGAAGAAAGGAAACTGAAGATTGAAAGAAGGGCAATAGAGTAATGTTGAGTACCAAAGACTTGGTGTTTAAAGAGAGACTGGCAAGGAAACTAGTGGACTGATATGTAGGTCCATATACAATCAAGGAGGTGGTATCTACTAATGTGGTCAAATTATGACTGCCAACCTTAATAAGAATCCATCCGGTTATGAACATCAGTCAGATAGTGTTGTGGTAACCACCAGACTAATGTCCAATAATAGCACAGCAAGTAAATCTCACAGGAGGGATATTTAGTAGGAACACAAGTTGTGTATTCACAAGAGAACTCAACAGGAAACCACAACAGTATTCTACCAACTATTTATATAAGTGTTCATGGTCTGTGCTACAACTATGCATTGTCTTATTCTAATGTCCATGCTTTGTCCTCATGGCCATTACTCATCTACCATGTGTCTATCTTAAGGCTAGCCCATGTCCATGTGCCCTGACATCATACTCTTTAATCTCCGTCATACATGCATACACCATGTGTACACCATGAGGAACCCATGTCCCTTAATGTTATCCTAACCCTAGACTCTTCCTGATCCTTTTAGACTGCTCTAGGCTTCTCTAGGCCTATAACATCATGTCATGTGACTTCCCAGTCATGTGCCCTCTCTCTCTTTTGTCATAAACTAATAATAATACTACTACTATATCTTATCTTCTCTACCACTATCTCTTTCTCTATTGCTATCTCAACATTTCTCTTTTCTTTCTCTTCCACTATTTCTTTTCTCTCTATCTCTATTCCTATCTCTCTCTTCTCTATCTTCTTCTTTTCCTTCTTTTCCATCTTTTATTTCTTCTTCTCTTCTATCTTCTTCTCATCTTTCTCTGACTTCTTCTCTAACTCTTTCTTCTCTATCTTTTCTATCTTCTTTGTCTTCTCTCTATGATCACTTATTTTATGACCTAATCCCCCATACTCATAACACAGCACCTTCTGCCATGCTAGGGAGTATCACCCTCTCAAGATTTCTTCTTTGGAGAAACCTCATTCCTTCTTCTCTTCTTCTTTTTCTTCCTTTAAATCGTCTTTCTTTTCTTTTCTCTTCTTTTTCTCTACCTTCATACAATTATAAGGTTATAACCTCTACTTCTAACCATCTATTGATCATAGCACAGATATTCTCTTGTTCTTCCCTCTGTTCTTTATGCTTTTCCTCGATATATGTAAAACAAAGTTTATGTTTAATCCAGTCCAAACCTCTGATTCATTCTAGTACTTCAATTGGTCTGTATACTCCACCAGTCTCAATAGTAGGTGAAATAACAAAAGTCATCCAAGTGTCTGTAAATACATCCATACATACTATATGAGGGGTGATAGCCAGAGTGAAGAGTACCAGAGTGAAGTGATTGATAACCCTTGTCATTAGGCTGTTATGGTACACTTGAATACTAACATTTTTCTTTTTCTTTTATCTATTTTTCTTGATTTAATATTTCTTTTTCTTTTTATTGATGATAAAGAGGCACATGACTGTGGTCACCTGACATATCACATGATGTGAGATCATAGGCCTGGACTGGGTAAGAGTGGACTAGAAGAATGATGTCAAGAAGCATGTTAACAGCATGTTTACCTCATAGTATACACATAGGCCACTCATGGGTGACATATGGACTTTAGGGTAGGATTAATTATTAGTAGCATGGACTATCTGTAACTTATATAAATAGGATAGCAATTCAGCAGAGACTCCTTGTTGAGTTCTCTTATAATTTCTACTTGATATCCTATTAAGAGATTTATTGTTTGTGTTACTATTGGTCACTGTGACTAGTGGTTGCTACAACATAGGCTCCTACATAAACTGATATTGGAATTGGCCAACTGGGGTTTTTTCTCTGTACTGAAAAAAAATGCTGGTAGAATGTTAACTAATGAATAGAAGATTATGATTAAGATGTATTTACATAACTTAGGAAGAACTATGGACTGGGAGGTCATTTGCAGGTTCTCAACCTTGGGATCAAAATCTACTATAACCATAGAGTAATACAGAGCAGTTTTGAGAACCTATGTCTGAGCATGTTTTCTTTTGTACATCTATTGATGTAAAAAATGCATACTGACATGATTCAAAATGTTCTAGCAATTGTGACTGCTTTGAACATTTTGGCTTTATAGATCTTAGATGGATCCATGTTGTTGAAATATAAGACCAAAATACTCTTTGCATGGAAGTGAATGGTTGACATGTCAAACTGCTAAGGGCTAGTCAAGTATAGCATAGCAACAATATATTGGAAGGACAAATCAAATGATAGAGAACTTTCAAACAATGAAATTACAGGTGATGATGGTCATTATGAACCAGAGCTTGAATTATATGTAACTAGCTAACTGACTCAAGCAACTTACATGTTATGATATATATGTTCTAAAAAAACCTTAACATTCTTTAGCCTAAAATCTTAACTGGCTTCATAATACATAATTTAAGAGGTATAACTAGTGACCAAGTTTGTTGTGTAGGACAGAATTCTAGAATTTGCTGATATAAGGAATGGGGAATAGTACTAAAAAAGGAAGTGATGAACCCAAAACTTGATGTCTTGAATTTTGAGGATGAGAATACTATTATCAAACCAATAAATTGGGTGTTTTTGTACTTTATCAAGTGACTGAGATTGTGCATTACAATTTTCTTTAAATATATTCATTTTTAGGTAGTTGTGAAGAGTAGAATGCTGAGCTAGTCCAGCTGAGGTTTGCATAAGATTACATAATAGAGAACCTTTGGGTTTGTATTTAACATCAACAAAGTAGTATATCTGTAGTACTATTGCCCTTTCATTGAAGGGGTCTATAATGATTTCTAGATGTAGATTTGTCTCAATTGTTAATTAAAAAAAGAATTGATGTACAAGTAGACATGCTAATAGTACTAGCCAAATTCATGAAATGGCTTCATTACACTTTAGAACTAGCTAGTTTTATGTCTCCTTTGTTCCATTTTGAATGATACTATATGCAAGTTAGATGTAGTTCACACTAGAAAATGAAAGTCTATAGAGTTGGCTTAGAAATAAACAGAGTATATAATACTATGGAAAGAGCTCAGTAATGTGGACTTGTAGAACAATCTTGGCTTCAGCTCATATACTGTGCTGTTTGTCTCCCATGTGGTCACAACTTTAGAGAAATAGATGAAGTCTGAGATGGAAGTGAGTACTGATTAGGTGTGTTACCATTGAATACCAGGGATTGAGTTTAATAAGAGTTATCTTCATTGATTATCAGATGGATTTTTTCTGTCTGATAATTACTTTTCTCATCTTCTCAAATAATTAGCATTGCTACCTCATATTTTGAGAGCTGATGGAACATATACTAAATGAAACATTTCTTATACAATGCATTACCACATTCTTCACAGAAAGTAAGAGCAGCTTCTGTAATTTGATACATAATGTCATAATAGATTGGACAGTCATTTTTCTCACTAGGTATTCTTTTCTTGTTACTGGTAGCTGTTGTTGAAGACTTGATAATCTGGCTAGTTGCTTGTAAGAAAGCTTTCTGGGCACAAGAATTAGTGACTGAATTAGGTACTTTAGAAGTCTTTGTGAAAACAGACTCAAGCTCATTTGTCAGCAAAGCTCTAGAATAATGAGTTATGTAGCTTGTATGGTTGGACTCAGGTCTACTTACATCTAATACCATATATGTGATTTGATAGGAATACAAAGAACTTTCAAGAAAATGAACATCTTTGGAGGATCAATGAGATATGAACTGCTAGTATTAAGTGGACTCATGATGTGTTTGCAATGATTGCCCATGTGATTATCAGAGCCTTGTAATTGAGTTAGAGGTATATCAATAGAGGAACAATGATGTTTCACAATTACATTTGGGCTTATGGTTAATGGTTACAGTGTAAACCTAATAGATAAACTGCGAGTGGAAATCTGAACATGTTATTAACTCACATTTATAGTTGAGCCCAAAACCTTAAACTCTTCTTTGAGCTTGTGGTTTTCTCTTTTCTGATAAATCATGAAGAATCTATACAAATTAAGAACTCAGTCCAAACTCTCTTTGAATTACATTATCCATTCACTTTTGCATTTAAATACATTTAGCTTATTCTAAAACTTTTTTGAAACAATGAAACCTGAACTATGCAAGTTTCTTTGGTCATACTTTCTTCTTTGGAGGCTTGCCAATATCTCTACCTAATTGTATTAAATTAGCCTCATGATTAACAGATTTGGATTTCTTCTTGCCTTCAATGGTTGTAGCTCTTTTAGGCTAAATAGCCTTTTGTCTGGAGCTTATAGATGCTGTAGAACTCAAGTACCATTACATTTGTTTGTGAACTTGCTTAGAGTGGGAATACAGACCATTGTTTGTAGAAGATACTATTTTTTGCTGTTCAATACCATTTATAAGATTAGGAGCTGAATTATCCTCTATAATTTGAATATGACTATACTGAAATCAAGGTATGACTATGAAGTGTCACAAATGTCATAGCTAGGCAACTCTTAATGAATCCACCACAAGCTAGTTCTTTTTGTTGGGCATGTATCAACAACTATAGTATATTTAGACCTTGGATTAGTGGTAGATAAATTAACCACAAAACTATGTGACTCACTTTAGTGGTATGAGATTCATTTGTATTGCATATGTCTCACTTCATGCCCTTTATTATTTCAACATCACATTCCTTTGAACATTTGCTTTCTTACATAATATTGGACTGTTTTTACTCTCATGTCACACAGTCTCACCTCAGTCTTCATAGTACAAAACTGAGGTGAGTATAGAAATACTTCTATACATTCTATTTTTTAACTCACTTATATCTAGTTGTGTTCACTCTATGTACATATAAATATACTAAGTTTTATACTATGAAGACTGAGTCATGTTCACTCTAGCTGCAGTTGCTCTCATTTGAGTTTCTAACACAACAGAAAATAGATGTGAGAGATCTAGGACAGAGTGAACTACTTTAGAATAGGTATTTTCAGCAGATCAGTGATGTACTAATTGATAGAGAGGATTCTACTGTAATTATAATAGGGTTCTATACTTTATACTTTATATAAAATAAGAAAGACTATTAGTTAAACAGAATTCTAGCTAAACTTCTTAGTAATTTTCTAGTAATTACTAATTTAGGACTTGAGTAGCTAGTAATTATCATAGCTTAGAGTATATATAAATAAAACACATTCTCCTACTTGTTGTGGCAACCTGTAGCTAAAACAGCATAGGGTTCACTTAGTAGTTACTTAGTAGTAAATTTCATGGAGATCACAAGAAAAACTCAATAAGGAGTTCTTGCTGTATTAACTTACTAATATATTATAGTATATGTTAGCTACTATTATAATACCTTTTATTATAAGGTCCTGAAAGATATTGTTCATTATAGTCTGGAAGGTGGTAATGCTGTTGGTTATCCCAAAAAACATTACTGAAGGTTCAAAAAGTCTGTGGTTTGGATGAAAGGCTGTTTTCCAAGTGGATATCCAGCTTAGTAAAATAGCAAGCTTCTTGGATTTTAGTGACCAGTTTAAAGATCAAAGAAAGCAGATACTTATTCTTGATAGTTGTTATATTGAGAGTTATATAGTTTGATACTAATCTAAAAGAGTCATTCTTTTCCTTGATAAGGAAGACTATGTTACAACTTAAGCTCAAAGAGTTAGAGCAAAAGATAAACCTTATATTGGATTAATATAAGAGAACTCAATGGGGTTCCAAGTACAAAAGTGTCTATCTTATATATACTAGACTACTAGTTTATGCTATACTAACCTTAGTCTATCTTAAAGACTGTGCATATTACATGCTGTTGACATGTAAAATAACATTAGTTGTTCTGGAACCTTTTATATTCTTCTACATAATACATGATTATGTGACCATAACTTGTAACAGTGACATATAACATTATGCTAACCTTTAATCCTAAGTTCAAAATAAATGAAAATAAAAATAAAAATAAAAATAAAGTCTACTTGTTAGAACTGAAAATAGTAGACTTTATTTTTTGTTTTATTTTTCTTTCTCTTATACTTTTACTTTTACTTTGTCTTTTAGTTTGGAGTTAGAGATTAGTATGACATTATAGGTTACTGTCATACAAATCACATGATATATAGAACATTGTAGAAGGATTTAGAAAGGATAATATTATATAATATATATAATACATATTAGCCTTAAGAAAAACATATGATTATTTAGGATAGGCTAAAGTAGTAAAGCATAGATCATTAAGTTTTAGTATATAAAGTAGACAATCTTATATAGAGCTTTTTATTGAGTTCTCTTGTATTAGCCCTAATATTATAGCAACTACTAATTATAAAGACTAATAGTAGTACAACAAGTAAATCTCTTAGTAGAATATCAAGTAAGAATTACAAGAGAACTTAACAAGGAGTTTCTGCTGTATTCCTATACTATTTATACAAAGTCCTCATAGTCTATGCTAATGATAAATAACCCTACCCTAATGTCTATGTATAATCCATATGTCAACTTTATATCTTCCATAAGAATACTATTGTCAAGATCAAAGAAGGTAAACTTGATTTATTTTATGTTTCTTTTCATTTTTTATTTTCTTTTTGATTTATTTTTCTATTTTTCTATTTTTAGAACAACTAGGGTTAGGGTTGATCAGTCATACCATCACATCAGTCACCTAATGGTGTAGTCACAAGACAGATCACGAGATTTAGGAGAATTTAGTAGAAGATTTGAGAACAGATAACGTCATACAACATGGACACCACATGGTTGTTTAGGGTAGGGTGTACTGTACTTAGCACGGACCATCTGTAGGACTATATAAGGTAGACTAGTTTGTAGAAGAGTTTCTATCAAGTTCTCTTATATTACTCAATACAGGAGTTGTTCTATTGTTTGACTCTAAGGACTTTAGTTCATAACAACTATGCCATATATATGTACCCTGATGTCATCCTTCTAGTTCCTTCTCCCAAAGTCTAGGTCTATAACCTTATATCATGTAACATGTCATGTGACTGCAGTCATGTGCCTCTTTATTGTCCAAATAAAATAAAGAGAAAAAGAAAAGAAAAATCAAAAGAAAAAAAAATAAATTTATTAATTTACTCTAAGATCTTTGAGTTATAACATTACTATCTTTGATTCTAACAAACTGGCACAGCTATAGAAGACTTCAAATATCTTATCTAGCTTGTGTAGAAGTTTTCAGTAATGAATATATCTAGCTTAAATTACTCTGCAGAAAACAGAGAGTATATCTTGTATATTTTGGGCTTAGCTTCAGAAACTAGTTTGATGGTATAATTTCACTTGTAGTAGTTGGGGAGAGTAATAAAATCTTTCTTAGTAAATACTGATTTAAACTATTGAATATATAAGAGAATAGTAGAGATTCTAAACTACTATGAAAACAACATATATTTTTAACATATTATTCTAGTATTTATTAGAGTTTGTTTTTCTAAATCCAAACTCTAGATTAAAAACAGTTGAGATATATGGACTTGGACTTGGACTTAGTTTTCTTTCTCTTTTCATCTAGTTTCTCTTTTCTTATTTAGACTTAACTAAGAGAACATGATAAGAAGTCACATGTGACTGTTACAAATCACAAAAGAATGATATAGATATAACATTATATTATAAATTTGATTACTATTACATAGTTATATAACAGATAGATGTCATATATCATCTGTTATCCACACATTTTCTGCTCTTTTGACATAAATCACACTCCATTCCAATCACCCATCAACTTAAGGACCAAACCCTATACCTCTTATCAATTCTATAAAGTTTTGAATGACATCTCTCATAGTATCTGACAACTAGCAGTAAATTATTATTAGATTACCAGTTCTATTATAGTGTACTTGAACACTAACATTTTTCTTGATTTAATATTTCTTTTCTTTTTCTTTTAATGATAAAGAGGCACATGACATGTCACATGATATGAGGTCATAGGCCTAGACTCTAGGGAAAAGAGCTAGAAAGATGATGTCAAGGTATATGTTAACAGCATATTTATCTTATGATGTACATATGGTATACTCATGGACAACATATAGACATTAGGGTAGAGTTATTTATTGTTAGCATGGACTATGTATATATTGTATAGATAGGATAGAAATATATTGGGAACTCCTTGTTATGTTCTCTTGTAATTCCTGCTTGATATCTATCTTGAGATTTATTGCTTATATTACTATTGGTCTTTTGACTAGTGGTTGTTACAACAAGTTCCATATTTAAGAATGTAATCTACTATATATTCCTTAGTCTAATTATTAACTTGAACTATGCTATACTTGTATCTCTATTTGAACTCTTGTTATCTGAAATCCTAGCCATGTAACATATAGACTAGGTACAACAATATCTATTGAAGCCAAGGTTGACCTATCTATATAGTACTTTGCCCACATCCATACTAAAGTCTATTCTTATTGAAATTCTCTTCTGAACTCTGTCTTTCATACTATTATCACAATTAAAATCAGTGAGTATAAATCATATCTAACAGTATAATCAGACTAAATAGCCACCATCACAATCCAATCTTTCTAAAAGAATCCAATCCTTAATCTGACAACAGAATAGCATTCTTCTGCTATAACTCTATCTTCTCCTCTAAACTCTTATCTATGTATCAACTGAGTAAACAATTTGCTCACATGGCTATTCCACCCTGATGTTCTAGACAACTAATGGGGCTAACCTCAGTTCTCTGGTCTCTCAAAATAATTCCAAAAATTGTACTAAATACTCTAGAAGATGTCTTAGCCAATAATGATTCCAACTGGATCAATATACCAGAAATAAAAGAACCTTTACCACCTCTAGAAATCATAACTTTCCAACAACTCTTCTAATTAACAGACCTCCTAGCTGAGGTTCTCTCAAAACTTGCAGCCAACCTAATTATGACAATGAACTCTACTCTACCTGTAGTAAGAGTCTAGATGTTAAATACCTTTGATGGTATAGATCTAAAAAAACTAGATAGTTTTCTTTTCTAGTACTGACTTTATTTTTGTGCAAATCCTAAATAGTTTAGTATAGATGCTGCAAAAGTCAATTTTACAACAACTTATCTAACTGGAGTCATCTAAAGCTGGTTCAAGATTGAATTGGACCAAAAAGATCAAAAAATATGTCAGGACTGGCTTCAGAATTAGATGTTATTGATAAAAGAACTGTGTCAAAACTTCAAATCATCTGACACTATCAGAGATGTAGCCATAGCCCTAGACAACTTAAGAATGAAAACTGGTAATAAAATAGCCACATACAACATTGACTTCATAAATATTTGTTCCAGCTAGAATGGAGAGATAACATGTTGTATTACTAGTATTATCAAGATCTTCTGAACCAGATACAGAATCCCATATATATGTAAGAAGAGGGTAAACCAATCTTTTTCCAATCAATGTACTTCCTAGCCATTACTATCAACAACCAACATTAGAAAAAAAAGAGGAAATACAATCACAATCAGAATTTCACACCTACTTCCTCTGGCTTGAACTTCTAGATCACTAACAAAAAAACCTGAATAAAAAACTCATCAATTTCTGAAGTGACAACTTTGAAAAGCTGGGAAGTGATAGGAAACTGACATCCAAAGAGTAGAAGAGATGTTTCAACAACAATCTGTGTCTGTATTATGGGGAATAGAGCTACCAAGTTAAAGTCTACCTATATTACCCTTCCAGCAATACCAGGCTTCAGGCTAGACATATAGAGGCTGCTCCCTCTATGCCAGAAACTATCCTAGCTACACAGTTGGGAAACTGGAAAGTAGCTTTACAATCTCTGTATAGATTGTGGGCTATAGTAATCTTATTTGTACAAAAAGCCCAATTTATCTCAATACTGCTATTCTCTCTGATCTGAACTCACTTATCCTGAAACTCATGTTTCCATTGGTCTGCAAACCAGAACACATCCAAAACCTGACTTTTTATACCTTGGTTAACTCAGAATCCACCTACTACTTTGTTAATACCACATTCATATAAAAATATAATATTCCAACTTCCCCAACAATGTTTGTAAAACTAAAACTATTCAACAGATTGTCAAATAACATTATCTCTGAAATAGTTTCTCTACCCATCACAATTACATCTAGTCACTGGATGATCCTAAATGTATATGTAACCTCTCAACTCCTCTTACTCATTGGTACTCAGATATGACTGGCTCACCCAACATAATCCTTCAATTGACTGGACTATGACTTCTATTACTTTCTAACTATCTTCAAGAAAATAAAACTACCCAGATAAAATCCTGACATCTAAACACTTCTAAGAAAACCTAACTATACCAGATTTACCTGACACTTTCAATATGGAACCTAGAACCTCTTTCTTCTGACCCCACATTACCATCATTGGTGCTCAATCATATATCTGGGCAGTACAAATGATAGGCTCTATGACTTTTTATCTTACATTTTATTTCATAATCTTGCTGTAAAAGTAGCAAGAATTATTAATGATCTAGTCAATTTATTCACTGTTCCACCCAAGTACCATGAGTTTGTAGCAAGGCCAAAGTAAAGACCCTAGCCACCCATTGCTCCTACAATTTGTAAATAAAATTAGAAAATGGAGAAAAGCCACCCATCAGAACTATCTATTCACTCTTAGCAGTAGAACAAGAAGCACTTAAAGAGTTTATTTATGAAAACATAAACACAGGATTCATACAACTGATATCTTCCTCTTACAGAGCACCAGTACTATTTGTTAAAAAGAAAGATGGATTTCTTCATCTGTATATCAACTTCCAAGAACTCAATCACATCATATAGAAAGATAAGTACCCACTTCTTCTGATATCTGACCTCCTGGACTTCTTCTAGAAGGCATGCATTTACACAAAGATCAATCTCTAGCATACATACTACTTGGTATGGATTGTGGAAGGCAATAAATGGAAGACAGCTTTCCAAACTTAATATGGATCATTTAAATGAGTAATAATACCTTTGAGCCTGACCAATACCCTAGTAGCTTTTCAATGATTCATAAATGGTATTTTCTTGGATCTTCTTGATGTCTATATAGTCATATACCTTGACAATATTTTGATTTACTTGAATGATATGTCTTAACATTGTGAACATGTAAAAGAAGTATTATGCCAACTTTATAAGGTCAGACTATATACAAAAGCTGAGAAAAGATTCAGAATTGACCTGAAACAAATAAAGTCAAAGATGTACAAACCTTTTTAGGTTTTGCAAATTTCTACTAATGATTCATTTACAATTATTCAAACAAAGCCATCCCACTAACCTGGTTAACATGGAAGAGCATCTCTTGGAATTTCAAATTCCAATGTTACAAAGCATTTAACACCTTTAAAAAAGCATTTGTTTCTGCTTCTATTCTCACCCACTGGATTTCCAACACCCAAATGAAAACTGATACCTTGGATTATGCTCTTATAGCTATACTATTGATTATAATAAAAGAAAAAGAAGTACATCTGGTTACTTTCTAGTCCTGTATGTTAAAAGCTGTAGAACTTAACTATGACATATATAACAAAGAACTTCTCATGATTTTTGAAGCTTTCTATATCTAGTGCCACTTTGGAAGGATCAGAGTTATCTATAAACATTATTACAGACTACAAGAATTTGGAATACTTCTTTACCACCAAAATTTTCTCTTACTATCAAGCAAGATGGTCTGAATTTCTCTTCTAGTTCAACCTCATTATTTGCTTCCATCTAGGACATTTAGGATTCAAAGCCAATGCCATTACCCAAAGAGAAGATCTTTATCTGAAAGAAGAAAGTGCAGCCTACAACTCTGTCAACCCTCAAAGCTTATGCCATGTATTTATCCATAGTCAACTTGTAATGTTCCTCTGAGCCACTGCCCTAGTTTCTTCATCCCTCCAAGTGTTGTGGCAACCACTAGTTACAAAGACCAATAGTGTCACTAAGATAAACTCAAAGGAAAGTATTTCATGGAAATCACAAAAAACTCAACAAGGAGTCTCTTATTGTAGACTTGAAACCTTAGTGTTGGTTCCGAGACTAAACCTTGTATAGAGTTGTCACAAGAAGAACTCAATAAGGAGCTCCTACTTTATCTACCCACTATATATACTTCTTGTCCTGGTCCATGCTACAACATTATATTACTGACCCTAAAGTCCATGCTCTGTCCTCATGTCCTATTACTCATCCACATGTGTTTTCTATAAGGCCACCATGCTTCCTATATGTACCCTGACGTCTTCTCTCCATTGTCCTACGTCATACATCTTCATCTCCGTTGTACATGCATACACCACATGTGCACCATAAGGAACTCTTGTCCCTTGACATCATCTTCTAACCCTAACCCTATCTCTAGACTCTTCCCAATCCTTCTAGACCCTAAGTCCTTCCAGATCGCTCTAGACTACTCTAGCCTATCTCCTAACCCTTTGTCCGTTGTAGACTAATAATTATCTAAGGTCCTAACCCTAACCCTAGCTAAAGTCTGTCCATACTTTCATACCATAACATCTCTGATGAACTGCTATCCTATTTATATGATACATACATAGTCCATACTTATGATAAATAGTCCTACCCTAAAGTATATATGTTGTTCATGGGTCCACCATACTGTTACTACAAGATAAACATGTTTCTTAAGAGTTTCCAACAACTCTATCCATCCTAGATGATACACTACAAAGATACCTCTCAAGTTGAATCTTACAAAAGATATCAACTGATACTTATCTTGCTAGCCTTTCCTAGACTGCTAGAACTCTTCAAAACTCATTTGAAAGTGATAACAAATACCAATAATGCTCACTCAATAAAAGAGAAGTTAAACTGCTCTCAAGTAAAAGTATTCAGATAGAAGTCCTCTCTCTTACTCCTCTCTACTTGTAGCTTATATATTATTCTAAAAATACAAAGAATAAAACTAGAGAATGGAAATAAAAACAATAATGAAGCTCCCTGAAGTCTCAAGAGCACATGGCCATTTCTTCATCTGCAACTCAATCTTGATCTAATGATTAATCTCTACTTGTTAGGACCTAGTCCATTCTTCTATTCTTATCACTATGGCTACTTCTTCTTATTCCTCTATTCTAGACTCTACTGGGTTCTGGTCTAGTGTGCTCCTATCTTATTTGACCTTCTGAACATTTGTTACTTAGTAAAAAGCTTCTATAAGTGCACATTCTTTATAGCTAGTCATTCTTAAGTGGACAACATTGCTTTTTCTATAGTTCTTTAGAGAATAGTATTATGACATGCCTCTGTTATCACCAAGTGGTCTCTATATACATACAAGTTAGAGCAGCAGATAGCTAGGCATTTCACAATACTTTTCCAAGTCTGTTCTAGTAGGCTCCAAGTCTAAAGTCTGGTTTGTTTAATGGTTGGTATCCACCTAAGAGAGCCTGAGGTGTCATCTAGGAATGTAGGATCTTCTTGCTAATGCCTTCAATGAGGTCTTATATACTTAAAAACCTTATGAGATTACTTTTTTCACAGAAAAGCATTTTCTAGCATAACAATGATGACTAGGATTGTACTGCATCCAAATAAAGAGAGGAGTTTTTTGATGAGGTCCATGGAGATCTAGTTCCAGGGTTATTTGAGAATTAGGAGTTGTTTGAATAATCTATAGGATTTGTGATATTGTAGTTTGGATCTTATACAGGTAACATAGGAGTTGCAGAAACTTTTGATATCTGCATGTAAGGATGGCCAAGTGTAATCACAATGGATGAGCTCTGGTGTTTTATTTTGTCTGAAATGTCCTGTGAGAATATGGTTGTAATAATAACACAGGATGCATGTGCAGAGATTATTTGCCAACAGTATAGATTTTTCTGTCTTTGAGAAGGAGTCTGGAGGTATCTAGTAACTAATGATCTGTCAGGTAGTAGAGGTGTTCTTGGAGTGCTTCATCTTGTGTGATTGTAGATAAAATATTGTCATATAGTCTATGATAATGGTAGCTTGGTATTATAGTATGCTTGGACTTGAACATTTTCTTTTCTTTTTATCTATTTTTCTTGATTTAATATTTCTTTTGTTTTTGTTTTCCTTGGATAATGAAGAGGCATGTGACCACAGTCACATGATGTAATGTTATAGGTTTGAAATATAGTAGAAGATACTAGAACAATGATGTTAAGAAAAGCTTTGTAATCTATTCACTAGATTTCCCAAAGAAGCTTGTTATACAGTATAAGATTTACTATTTAGGAGTGTGTTAGCCAGGAAAAGTATTCACAAGTGGATAATACTTGTATATTCCTTTTAATATCTTTTCTACTTTTATTCTTTCATATTCATGAGAGCCTTTTTAAGAGTTTTATATATTCTAATCATTCTCTATATTATTGTTTTTATATTTTCTGTTGATTTCTAATACTGATAATTTCTCTTTTGAATTCTTTAGTATGTAGTTAAGGGCTAGTATTATATAGTTCTTGTTGTATCCTAGCTTAACCTCTTTCCTGCTTCATCTCTATCATCATTGATCAACTTTCCAAATAGGCCATATTTGTTCCAACAGTAGACACTATTACCTTATATGAACTAGCCAAACTATTTGTGATCTATGTATTCCCTAAGCACAGTATTCTATCCTATGTCACTTCTGACTGTGGATCAGAATTTGTCTTAAACTTTTTCCAGTCTTTAGGAACTATCCTCGATATGTAACTTTACTTCATATCTGAATACCACCTATAAAAGATGGTCAAATGAAATATACCAACTAGATGCTAGAGCAGTATCTCTGAGTCTACTGTAATTACTAATAGGATAAATGGTTGGACCTTCTTCTACTAGTAGAGTTTACATACAACAACATACTGAGCATTACTACTGAGATATCACCATTTTTTCAAAGGGTACTATCTGAGCATTAAAGTATATTTGGAGTAAAACATTACTTCATTCTATATTTTGAGAATTTACTATAAATTTCAATGAATTATAAGATAATTGTCACAAACTTCATTCAGCTTGTATCTTTACAACCAGTGGACTGATTTTCACAAAATAAGTCATGCTGGAAAGCCCCAAATGAGGACTATCTACATATATATGAGATGTACAAAAGCAACAACAAATGACTGAGATATCAGGTCATCAGTTACTGTAAAATCTTCATTTGCTGATATCTCATAAACAATTGAACTTGTATTGGAAAGTGCTCATCAATCCGTTTCCAATGATATATGATATGTCTCTGTCATATCCCAAACTCCGAAACATGTCTGAGATATGTTTAACTTCAATACGACATCAAACTCCCATGGATATTTGGTCTTATTTGTGTCCAAAACTCTGTTGGTAGTTTGATACTTTATAATAGACTTAATTCCACCAAAAGTCCATAGTTATTTCACTTTATTTGAGTCAAAATCTGTGGTCATATTCATCTGTATCCATTGCCTAATTATCTCCTTCAAACTCCGCAAATTTACTTGGAATTTACATGGAGTTTTCCCCTCTCCAAATCTGAACTCCTATATAGTGTTTTACTA
>Ga0157364_1001202_pt1 | contig 21345 bp, 18 predicted proteins | sample AttsexASBM2_FD_111476 | JGI IMG/M metagenome (GOLD analysis project Ga0157364, IMG submission 111476) | Fungus gardens microbial communities from leaf cutter ant in Ribeirão Preto, State of São Paulo, Brazil - Atta sexdens ASBM2 | ecosystem: Host-associated > Fungi > Mycelium > Unclassified ...
ACGCGGGATTCGTACGCTACCCGAAAGATGGGAGAAAGTAGTGGCCAGCGATGGACAATACTTTGAATCATAAATGTATAATCAATTTTTTACAATAAAGCCTCGAATTTCGGAAAAAAACGGCGGAAGCAAAGTTGTACACCTAATACATATATATATTATAATATATACGCATACACACATCATTTAATTTTATTTTTATTATAATAGTATACATATATATTATATAAATATACATTATATAAATATATATATATTTATTATACATTGTATATGTATACATATATATAATATATAAGAACATTCTTCTATTAATTCAATACGCCGATAATATTTTTTTATTTATTTATACATATTTAAATACATATGTATTTTGTTATATAGGATGCAATTATATGGATGATCTCTGTTAGTAAAGCTGACTCTGATTGCATCAATATCAAATGGTTTAAATTTATCTAGAAGCGAAAAATAAAGTTTGTTTGATGTTACACATGTAATAATGACACATTGGATTTAGAAGATGTATTTCAAGATTATTAAGAATTCTTGAAGTTTGCAAGGAATGCAAATTTCATTCCACCAGAGGGCAATGATAAGGAACTTGAATCGATTCAACTGAAAAAACATTTTCTTATGCAAGCTTTACAGCTATAAGAAATTTGGCTATTACATGTTTGTAGAATATTTTGCATTAAAAGATGTTCAGATATGAATTAGTTTGAAACATAAGTTCGTGCGATTTTCCTTTGTGTAAAAATTTTTTTCTAACAAAAGTTGCATATTGATGGCTATATAATGTTGATGACTATATAATATTGATAAATATGCTGTTTTGTATCTTTGTTCTTCTCTATTAAAATAGTCTTAATTTTTATTTTATCTAAATAATAAAAATTTTTCAGAATGATAATTATAAACTGCGATTTTGAAAAAAAAAGAAGCATTTATACCATCTTCTTTCTTTATCCAATAAAATGTTCTCAATACATAGTACAAATATTTCGAGATTTCGAATATTTGACCTCTGCATTTTAGATCCTCGATTAAACTTATAAAGAAGAAAATATTGCAAATATTTTTTTTTTTCAACTTGACACTTTATCCATAGTTTTTATTCTACAAAATTTTTACTATTAGATAAAATAAAAACTCAAAAAATTGTTTTGATAAAAGAAGAACACAAAGAAGTAAAGCATATTAAATATAGTCAATATGCAATTCTTGTTAAGGAAAAATTCTCCAAGAGGAAATACTATATTTCACTAAATTATACAAACTAATATTTTACATTTTTTTCTAATCCAAGATATCTATCACATATCACATGCACTGTAGATATTTATCTCAGAATAATTTTTCGAAAATATTTAATTGTATAATAATCCCTGATTTATAGGAACGCATTCCATTATATGAATAATCGAATATATCCAAAATAAAAAGCGAACTTCTTATATTAAATTTTGCAATACGGCACAGTTTGACCGATGTTGCTCTTGAAGATTTCATCACTTTGATAAATTGCCATCTATCATACACAGTATATCACACTAAGCACTTATGAAGAAGTATGATACTTCAGCATCAATTCGTAAATGTTATTGCGTTATATAGAGTGTTATGTAATATTAAAAACATTTGCTACAGATAATAGAACAAAAAAAATCTTTTTTGTTGAAAGTATGAATGTAGATACAAAGTTACATTGAAAAAAAATGCTAATTATTTTCTATATTTGCCTTTAAAACAGCAGTTGCTCGACTTTGTAATAGCAATAAATACGCTATGCTTCAAAGAGAAAACATTAATTATATTGATATAACTTGATATAACTAATTATTCTGATATAACTTGTGAAAAGTTTTATAGATAATCTCTGAAAGATGCTGGGATAATTCAATTACATGATATTACGCTGCAGATCAATACTGACGGCGTCCAAGTGTTTAATTCATCGTCTGTAATTATGTAATCTATACAGATAATAATAAATGAATTGCCTTATAGTGAAAGGAGAAAAAATATGATGTTATGTGGTTTGTGGTATAGTAAAAAAAAAAAACCTGATATGAATTGTTTTTATCTGTAATCGTTGAGGAATTGACCTACATGAAGTAGATATTACACGTAACGCGGAAGGCGAGGAAGAAATTCGTCAGAGTATATACAATCGCGTTTCCTATAGATTCTGTTGCGCGACCTTTGTTACAAAACATAAAACAACATACGGAAGCTTTGGCTTTTTGTTTGCATAAAAGTATACAAAGATTGAAGTCAAAGATTGAAGTCGATAAAGCAATGACAAGAGTATATCCCGGTTGCGGGAACCACGCACATTGCGCCAACATGACGTAAATTGTGAAATTGCTATATAAATACAATGCTGGAACTATACCTCACAGTGTGAAAGAGTCAATTTTCATACTACCGATCTTTGACATTATTTCGTTTACACCTAATTATCTGTATATCATTTTGGAAGTGTGTAAAATTTTTACGGATGCTTGGTTTAATTCGTCAAATCACTTAAAAGACTGTATATTAGAAACAAAGTAAATCTTATTAATGAGAAATTCTTGCAAATAAAACCACCTTGCGAGATTACTTGTACACCCAGATCTATCAATGAAAGAAATCTATGGAAGGCATCAAAATGAAAGTTTTTGCTCTACTATTCCCTTACTTGTTTACAAAATGTAATGCCCTTACAATAATAATAAATGTAAAACACTGGTTTCTTTTTATTTTTAGTATGTACATATTTCTAGAAGAAAAAAAATCAGCGACGTAGATTTTTCAACGGCTGAAAATGTATTAAAAATGTTTGTTTTTAAAATAAAAGACCTATATGACTTAAAATATTGTATTATAAATATAATGTACATTTATTGTTACATATCCCAAAATTTATTAAACAGTTCAGAACTTTGTGGGCTATATTTACTTTTCTTTATGAATACTATAACGGAATACTAAAACAAATGTTCCGAAATTCGCAAGCTTCCGAAAGATATGTAAATTATATGTGAGATCAAAGCGCGAGGAAGATTCATGTTTAGAAATGTTTTTGAGACTCGATTGTTTAAAAAATGCAAAAATCTTAAATGATAAAATGAATGGAATGTATCATACAAAAAATTATCTGGCGTATAAACTTCATTTTAAAATATTTGGAAAACCAGTTAAAGGGCATTAACGTTAATGGAACAGACTTGTATAGAAGTTCTTTTGTATGAAAATATTCTAAACGAGACTGACTGCTACAAGCGTTTCATTTTTCGAAATATATTGTGGCATTCTGAGAACGAAAAACTTCAAAGGTGACAAAACAGTACAGCATTATTGCAGAATGATATGTTCATAATATCTGGAACTTTTGGTGTCCGTACTGTGTGAAATAACTATGTATGTTATTATTGGAAAGATTTTTAATCATATGAAACGTAACTTAATCATATTAAAAACAATTTATAAAACAAGCAATCTAATACTTTCATCCAATCGTCTTTTTCACGTTACTCATTTGACTGCCACCGCTATTTTTCCTGACATGTTATATACCAAATGTGTAATAATTCATACAATAATGTCGAAATATTGCGTTGTTCGCCTCGTAAACAACCGCCGTAAACAATATTGAAAGTGATTAATATGTCAACATTGTGTAACTGATGTAATTATTTAGCAAATAAAATGATGAGGTTACTTATATATAAATTTCCTTTAACCAACTTTTAACTTTAATATAATTTTATGTTATGATGCACTGATTAAAATATACAATTTACAAAGTAATATACAATTTACAAAGTACATTATAAACATATTATTACTAAGAAATAAAACTTCTCTCTGTTTAATTGGATTATTTTATTGTATTAAATTACTCTCTATCATAATTCTCCTATGACCTGTGTACATGAGAACCTGATAAATAATATTATACTTTTGTCATGCTACGACAAAAGAGATATACATTAGTAGCTTAAAAAAGCTAACGTGGCATACAATTAATAGAAATAATGATAACAGAAAGACTAAATCAATTTTCAAAAAAAAATAAAATTTCTCGATTATTGTCAGAAATAATTGAATGAGGATTCTGTAAATAATTCAGTGTAAATAATTCAATTTATAGATATGAAACTTTCTTTTTCTAAAAAATTTTTATTTTAATTTGTACAAATTTAAAAAGTTTAAGAAAATCTTAAACTTTTCATAAAACTTTGTGAGAAATAATATAAAAAATTTTAAGAAATATCAATACTATTCAGCAGTCATAAACAATAGTATATATTGAAGAGTAATATACATTATATTGAATGCTGCAAGAAATATTCAATGTACACTACAGAATGTGCACTATTAGTTTAAATTTGCACATTTCTGCACACTATTAGTTTGTATTATTCAATGATTAATGTGTACTATTCAATGATTAGCGAGAATAGTGTAAACTATTAAATGTCTGCACTAGTGATTATTTTAATAGTTCTTACATTCTAAGCGCACACTGGTCAATAGTTTATAATAGTAGAAACTATTTGTTATTAGTACTCAACGCAATAATGTTGAATGCTTATAATTATTGCTGTTGAATAGTTACTATTAGCATTTTAATAGTTACTATTGGCATTCTATTAATTTTTTTCCGTACGAGATGATATGAAGACGGGAGGATTAAGCTTTAAGTTATAATTTGTGATGTCATTTCCGTACGTAAGGCTTTCCCGCCAGTACTTTAACCATAACTTTAAAGTCTACAATATCTTAAGGTGTAATATCTTTATACCTTTAACCGTAAACGTTAAGTATAAGTCGTTGAGTGTCTACAATGAACGTCTTAAGTCTATATCCTAAAGTTTTAACAATTAGAACGGTTTTTGGAGTGAAACGCATATGCAGTTGTAAATAATGCAAGAAATTGAAGAAGACGAAGATCTAATGTTTATTCTTATATCAATTGTATGGGTACAAATGATAGTATCTTATTTGCTATTAAAATGCTATAGAATGGTGGATGTTACCAGACAAACGAGGGATCTTATTTGGGAGTATATGGACTTTATTTTTAAAGTACAAACACACGAATCACGAATCAAGAATTTTTCAAAATAACAAAACTCACAGTGAAACAGTTTGAAGACTTGCTAAATTTGTTACGCCCTGCTTTAACAAAATTAACTTGCGGGAATTTCTGGATTCTGAATTCCGTCTAGCATTTACGTTAATGTAAGTTATGTTCTCCTATTTACTCATATATAGTACTCATATACGTTTTCTGTCTTCTATTTAATTACATAATTGCACAGCTTTCTAATATCAGAGGACAACTTTTATTTCAATTGTCAGATACTGGCGTATAGACAGACATCAGACAGATCAACATCCTATAAAGTAATTATAGAAATATGCAATGCCATTTGGCAATTTCTAAAGAAAACGTATTTGAAGCAGCCTTCTGAAGAGGAGTGGAAAAACATTCAGAAGGACTTTTATAAACAATAGGATTTTCCTAACTGGAGCTTTGAATAAAAAGCACATCCAAGTGCAATGTCCACCCAATTCCGGTTCAGCGTTCTATAACTACAAAATATACTACAGTGAAATACTAGCACATGAGGCACATTATGTATCACATTATTTATCTCTGTAGATATCGGAGATTATAGTATAATTAACAGGTTGCAAGTTAAAATAATAATATATAATAATAATAATAATAATAATGTATATAATAAAATAAATAATTAAATTTTTAAGTATATACATAATTATTGCGATTGTTTCAGGATCACTATCAAACACAAGTATTTTTGTGCATCGGCATTTGGACAAACTCTGGAATGTAATAAATTAAATCTGCTATCAGTTAAAGTTATTGCCAAACTCAACAACACTAGCACTACTTCATGGGTGATGAAATTTTTCCCTTGCGTTTAAAATCTGGTTGCACCAACGTTACTTTGTCTTTAAGCAAAGCTTAAAATTCGCTCTGTCTCTGTTTCTTTTTCGCTTTAAAACGAGATAGAGAAAGTTTTAAGTGCTTAAAGTCAAAGTAATGTTGGTACAACCGGATCTAAATCTTTTGCGATCATATGCAGGAAAAACTTATTGGAAATCGCACAAGTTTTTAATTATAGGCTCTAAAGAGCATAAAAATGTGTTACCAATAAACATTGAGATCTTGTGGTTATCTAAAAGATATCTCTTTAAAGATATCTTCAAAACATTTCTAGAAGATAGAAAAGATATATATAAAATATCTAAAAAAATTTTATTAAAGATATCGTTGTATAACCTCGAAAAGTTATCTATAGACACCTTAAAGATCTCTTAAAAGATATCTTTAAAATATTTATAATAGACATATTAAAGATATCTAAATGGTCTCTCTTGAAAAGTATCTATTGCATATGTATCTAATAGATATCTTTTAGAAGTGACTTAAAAGACATCTTATATTTGATATGACAATTTAACATTTCCAGTTTCACGACAGACGTACACACCGCCATATTAAATTATATATTACGCGATTATAAAGGTTAATTCGAATTACATGCGCTTATTAGCATTTATGCGTTCCGGAGTTCCGAGCTCAGTTTCGCCTTTCGGTATTCTTCCGTTGCGGCGACCGGCGACACGAGAGAAGAGGAGAACGTATTTAAAATTATAATCACAATTCTTTTTTATTGTTAATTAACTATTATTTTTAATTAACTGTGTCATCGTTACATAGCGTATCAAGGAAAATAATTTCCATATAATTGTAGTAGTAATTTTATTGATTCCCATCAGGGATACAACTCCAACACTTTTACATACAATCTTATCTCTATTCTTACAATTAATCTTAAATCTAATTTACAATTACTCTTAACTTAATTCCGAACACACACACACCCGGACCTCCGCTTCTGTCGCAAGTGCGATTCTTACTATTTATTCTCTTTACCTATTTCATTACTTTTTCAAATTACCTCGCAGTATTCATTCTCTCTTCCTTTTTCTCCCTCTCTCTCCCTCTCTCCCTCTCTCACTTTCCTCTTTCTCATCTTTTCCTCCCTCCCTATATCTTTCTAACACTCTAATCCATTCTTCTCCTTTCCAATACCTCCTCTATCATCTCCTGTCACCTCCCTTCCGCTCCCCATCTTCCACACTTCTCTCGTACATGTTCCCATGTATCTCTTTCATATTCACTCTGCATTTCCTATTCTTCTCTTTCCATCCATACATTCCCTCCCTCATCTTACCCCCCCCCCCAGCCTATACTTAACATTCTCTTTCATCTATTTTCTGCCCAGTCTTTCTTCAGATAACCTGGAATTCCTTCCTCTTTCACTCTTCCATACCATCTATTAAATCTTGAGCTTCTAATTTTTTCCCATCTTTCTTCTCTATGCATCTCGTTGTCCACTTTCTCTAACTCCATAAATTCCTCTTCCTTTTGCTCATTTCCCTTGCATCCCTCCCTCTTTCTCTAAAAAAATTCCTGCCTTTCTTTCTCCTGATAACTTTTTTCCTTCCTCCATCTTTTCTATTATCTTTTTCCAATATTCTCTAGCTAATTCACTTCCTTCCCCTTCCTCTTTCGAAATTCCATGCTTTTCCAGCTTTGATTCTCAGTTTATCTCTCTGTGATTTCTCCCTCACCAAGTATCCCGGTGTTCTATACTCTACTCCTAGTACCCACTTTATATATATTTCTTTATATTTTTCTCTATCCCCTCCCTTTCTTTCCATTCCCAAACTTCTGCCTTATCACTATTCATACCAACGTCGAACAACCATATCCTTTTCCCCCAGTCTCCAAATCTCCTTTTTCTTATTCCCCATATTTTTCCTACCCATTATCACTGCTCCTCTCTTGACCCTTCCTATTATCCGCTTCCTCCATTCTTTTGAAACACATCCCAAGTATTTATATTCTTTCATCTCTTCTATCATTTTGTCCTTCCATTTCCAGCTTATCTTCTTTCTTCTTCCTCCTCCCTTGTTAAATCTCAAGATCTTTGATTTTTTTACATTTACCACCAATCCTTTCATCCTTACATAATTCTTCAATCTCGCTATCATCGATCTCATCTATATCATTTTCTCCTTCCGCCATTATTACTATATCATCTGCATAAGCTAATGATGACACTTTCTCTCCCCTTAATCTTATCCCTCCCCATACCTCTTCCCTTTCTCAAATATTCCTCCAAATCCGCTTCAACATATTAAACAAGTCTCGGACTCATAAGACATTCCTGCCTGACTCCCTTACTCGTCCAGAATACTTTGAATATTGAACTCTTCCCCACCTTGACTCTACTTTTTGTTTCTCTAAATAAATCTTCATCTTCTCACTAATCCCTCTCTCTTACCTCTCTCCCCCTTAAATTCCTCACTAACATCTCTCTATCTACCAAATCAAATGCTGTCTTCAAATCTACAAAGAATATTATCAGCTTTCCTGAATCTCTACTTAGCTATCTATTAATCAGATAATTCACAATGTAGACATTGTTCCCATACCCCTTCTGAAGCTTGCCTGGTTCTGAAGAATCATCTTTCCTTCTTCTTCTCTAATCTTTTCCTTATAATCATTGTATACATTTTATACAACATTAATGTTATCCCTTTATAACCTCCTCCATCTTCTTTTTTCTCCTTTCTTCTTTATAGGAATTATTATTCTTTCAATCCACATTCCTCCCCTCTTCATATTTTATTATATCTCTAATGTCCAGTCCCTCTATTTTCTTTCTTCCATACCTCCATACCTCTCCTGGCATTTCGTCTATCCTTTCCGCTTTACCATCCTTCAATTTCCTTATTATCCTCTTTATCTTCTCCCTCGCTATATTCGACTCTTCCTATCTCCTCTCTTTATCTCTCTTCTTACTCTTCCCTCCATTCCTCCTAACATATCCTTAAAATATTCTAATCACTTTTCCATTTATATTCCTTCTTCTATCCCTTTCTTCTTTTTTCTCTCCTTATTAACTATCTTCGCTTTCATCCTCCCCCTTTTGTTATCTCTACCCATCATTCTCTTCCTTTTTCTTTCTATCACATAACCTATCATATTTCCTTTTCAATTCTTTATACCTTATTCCTTCTCCTCTCTCCCTTTTCCATTCTCTTAATTCTCTTCTCATTCTTCTTTTGAATTTCTTTATATTTCATATCCCGCCTTCCTTATCTTCCTCTTCTTTCCTTTTTGCCCTTCCTCTAAAATTGTTTGAATCTTTTCCCTTACTTACTTCCATTGTCTTTCTTCCTTTTCCTCTTCTCTACCTATCTCCTCTACTCTGTTTCTAAATTTTTTTCTCCCTTGTTCCGACCATATCCATCTTTTCCTTTTTTTACTATCTTCCTCTCCAAATCCTCTTTCCTTAATCTCTACTGAAAATGATCCGAGTCCATTCTACTTTCTCCATCCTCTCTATTTTTTCCCAGACTTCTTCGTTTTCTATGATATAATCTATCACTATTCTTCCTCTTGTATGTCCAATATCCTTTCTCGTCTCCCTTGCCATTTCCATTCAAAATAAACCATCCTACTTCCTCCAGTCTATCTATTAATCATCTTCCCTCCTTATTGACTTTTTCATCTCTTGATTTCCTATCCCCTAATTTCTCTTCTTCCTCTCTTTCCTGTCTTTCTCCTCTAATTCTCTTATCCTTGCATTAAAATCCACCCCTATTATTGTTCTTATTCTTTCCTCCCTGTATTCCATCCATCCTCTCACTCTCTCCCATTTTTCTTCCAGATCTCTGTTTACGTATATTCTCACTATTCTCCATCTATCTTTTCCGATCTTTATCTTTTTATCAGAACTTCTTCCATTTTGCTTTCCTCTTCCTCTTCCCTTTCCTTATCCTCATTATCAATCCCTCCATTGCTCTTCCCTTATTATTCCTTGCCCATTGCGTTTCTCAAATATATCCTCTCGACAACCTTTCCTTAACTTTCTCTCATCCCTTTTTCTCTATCCACCATAACTACAATATCCCAATCTGTTAACCTCATCCAAAAATCCCTATCATTACTCATCAACCTGCCACGTTCTAAAATATTACTTTGCAGCTACCTCTCCCTTCTCTTCCACTTCCGACTTTTTTCTCTCCATCTCTCTCCCTTTCCCCTCTTTCCTTTCTTTTTTCTATCTTCTCTTATATTACCCCTCTTTAAAATCCAACAAGCTATAAAAAGCTAATAAGACTTAATAAAACTCCATTATTCGTTTAACATAAGTATAATTAAAGATAGAAATAATAAATCAAACTGAAAGTACAAAAGTTAAAACGCTAGAATACAATTACATACTTGTTTCGAACTTATATTTAGTCCTCCTTCAAATGTACACAAAATTTATTCCATGTATTAAAAATTTATTTAAATATATACATTTACTATTACTATTTTGATTACTATGCAGTCAATAACCTCGAACTATAGATAAAATTTCGTAAATCTATCATTAAAAATAATTTCACACAAATAAGATTCTTCAAATATTGTATTAAGAATAAGTTCACTCCACAACAGAAATTAATAAATTCCAACGTTGATTTGTTTCATCATCTATCTGAACATAAATTTATCCGTTATAAAGAATCATTTATTCATAAAATATTACATTTAGAATTTACTGATGCGCAGTAGTAGGAAAAATCATGCTGATAGAATGCATCTTTTCTATCTTGTAGGCAGCTTATCTTGTAGGCAGCGATTTTTTACCAACAGAAATTTGTGATAAATTTTTGAACACTCAAGAAAAATCTTGTTTTTTTTTCTACATTAAAAAAAGGAGATACTAGATTGGTCTAGATACTAAATTGGCTCTCTAATAAAAAAAAAAGAAACAAAATCATATGAATATCAAATCTATTTTGATTGCACCGATGTCTAAGGCAGATCAAACTCCTTGTTGTCCAGTGATCACCCTGACTCTTTTCTTCTCTCTCTAATGCTTCTTACGTTATCTACAATCCACAAACAATTCGTGAATTTGTCGTAAATAAATCGTTCCTGTTGGTGTTCAATGCTTTTTATTGGATGAAAATTTAATTGGATGAAAATTTTGCCTTGCCCACAACCAATAAAAGAAACATTGTGTTTGATTGCATTAAAAGCATTGAGTATAGTGTGCGTAAATTACCCATAGATAAAAGAATCGATATCACCACTCTATATTCAATTCGTTCCATTCTCATCTACAATTTACATGGAAGTCGGGGATAATTGGTTAAATTTTCTGGATGTTTCTATTATCATTAAAGACAATCGTTTGATGTTTGATTGGTATCATAAACTCACATTTTCAGGCAGATTTTTAAATTTTTTCTCTAACCATCCAAAAGAAAGATATAATTTTTAATTTAGTGGACAGAGTTCTATTGTTATCGGATTCTGTTTTACAAAAAATATTACTCTTATCATAAACATTTTGATAGAAAACGATTTTCCGCTTAAGTTCTTTTTTGATTATATTAATAATAGAATCAAGAATATCACTCGGAAAAAGATATCTAGAACTAATAACTTAGAAAATAATAAAGAATTTATTAATCCATCTTGGTTCACCGTGTCTTATGTACCGATTTTAACAGAAAAATTCAAACAATTCATAAAAATGATATCAAGGTCTTTTATTATAGTACAAACAAATTAAAGAAATTTATTAAAGTACATAAAGATCCTTTGAATTCTTTCTCAAAGTCTAATGTTGTTTATTAAGATAAACTGCAATGACTGTGATGCATCTTACGAGAAAAAGCTAAAAATTCGGATTTCAGAACATCGAAATCATATACGTTGGAACACCAGCTCTAAATCTGTAATAACGGATCATCGATCGCAATCGAGTCATGATTTTGATTAGAATAATATTTAAATCTTGAATGAAGAACCGATTTACAATAAGCGCTTTGTCTCAGAGATGCTTAACATTAAAAAACAATCTCAGAGATACTTAACATTAAAAAACAGAATAATAGTCTTAACCTACAGATAGACACAAAAGATTTTCATAAATCATACATTCCGATAATAAACAATATTTGACTTTGCATTGCCAAGATTTATCGCAGTACAGAATCCGTCGAGAACGTTAAACGCTTTTCGCTGCTTTTTATTTTATTTTATACATTGGACGTTATATGCTTATAATATGATATTAATTTTTTCATCGCTTTTGACATCGAAATTTAATGTTTTTTTTATAATACTAACATGGTTTTCTCAATTATCGGACTATGAGATGAGTTTTTACCAGAGAGATGTTTTATGCTTATGCTAAATAAAAAATTTTAGGGGTTTGATAACTTATAATGTTTCTTTATGTTCTCTCTAGAACAACGAGAAATTTTCGCAATCGGTCAACCAATCGCTTGACGAGCAATTTTCCGTTTTCTCTGTTTTAACTCTCATCTAATTATACAACGAAATAGTCACTTTCTTTTTGAATAATGTATTATACTGCGCCGGGAAATGAATTTTTTGTACATTTGAAGAGGGCCTAAATATAAGGTCCAAACATGTATGTAATTAGTCTAGCGTTTTAACTTTTGTACTTTCTACAGTTTGATTTATTATTTCTATCTTTAATTATACTTATATTAAACGAATATGAAGTTTTATTAAGATTTTTTGATTCTTAATTAGCCTTTTATATCTCGTCGTTGGATTTTAAACATTAAGAGTTCTGTTATTTCAAGTTTTTTACCCCTTTTGAACTTCATCCTCTTTTCTCCTTCTTCTCCCTAATTCTCTATTCTTTCCCACTCCTCTCTGTTTTCTCAAATTCCCTCTTCTCTTCCTTTTCCTTCTTTTCCCCTTTTCTATTTCTTAATATCTCTTCTTCTTTTCCCAGATCAATCATTCATCATTTATTCTTAGCTTCTTATCCTATTCATACCTTCGCTCCTTTCCCTTTCTCCATCAACCTTCTCTCTTTCCACGTTCATTGTCCAAACCTTTTCCGCTTTTAAACCTTCTTTCTTTCTATTACCCTTTTTTATCCTCCTTTTTTTTATTCTAATTTAACTATCACCATCTCACTCCCTCCCTCTTTTCCATTTCTGACCTTTATTTTCTTCTTAATCTTGATTTCTGCCTTTATCCTTTTTATTAACTCTTCTATTTCGCATTCTATTTTCTCCTCCTTCACCCTGAATCCCTATACTATAATATTTCTCCTTTTCTGTCTTTCCAAGACGAAGAATTCCATGGTGCCGATCAAGAAACACCTATTCTTGAAAAGAAAATCTAGGGAACGTATACGAAAATCTAGGGAAGTGCTACAGTATATGTTACAGATAATATAGTATTTCCCTAGACTTTTCTTTTCCCTATACATTTCTTTTCAAGAATAGAACCCCAGATATGAAATTGTTTATTCTCAAATGAAATATAAACTCCATTGACGTACAATAGTAACAAAGATTAATATAAATATTTGATTAATAAATTCAATCAATGACAATCGAAATTCTATATCCTCCAGAAAGATGGCATTCGTGACAGATATCCATTTATAGTATAACTCCATAAAGGATCAGCTATATTGAAATTTCAATTATAGATTTCGAAACTAGAGATTTCAAGTTTTAAAATGCTCTTTTAAAAATCTCATTATGACCATTTTTTATGAAGTTACACTCTTATGAATATTTATCTATTTTTGAGAACGGACTAGATGATCCTTTAATTTTTTTGCGTAGTATTGTATATATATATTAGGGCAATAGTATTATTTCAGCTAATAAAAATAATATTTTACAATATTATTGAAAACAAGTTATTATCATAGGATGTCATCATTTGTACATTATCACTATATTTAACATTAATTATATTTTTTTTATATGTTCCGTCTCTTTCACAACATCTTTAAACAAATATATTATAACTATACATTTATGAGCATTATAGATATTCATGATTCTTTGAAGGAGCAATTCTCATACGATCATAGAAATGAAGCATGATAAGTGAAAGTTCGTGACCGCACATGGGTGCATCATATAATTATATTCTCGAATTCATAAAATAAATTTTTTTTATTATAATTTTATTATGTATCCTCTGAAATATGATGCTAATCAATAATACTTATTTTCACAATAAAATTTCAATAAAACTTTAATGAAATTTTCATCACCACTATTACGCTATTAGTGACACTACTTGTCGAATTTACTTATTGCATTAGTAACACTAGTATATTTTTACGCTGACTAGTCAATTCAAGATTTTATTTCCAATTCGAAAATTAATCGAAATTGGAGCTAAAATTCATCGAAATCAATAGAAATTTCGAAAATTTTCGACTTTTATTTTCGACATCGAAACATCTTTTTGAAAAATTATTTCTAACTGGGTATTTATTTTTTTAAAGAATTTGTTGCGTCAAAATAAAATTTGCATATAAACATTTATGTAACGGTTATAAAAATGTTGACTGTTCTTAATTCGAAATGATAACTCCTGCATTGGCAGAAGAGTTATTATTCAATATTTTGACTTATCCCTCTTGATTAATTGATTTATTCTCATCGATTACGACATTAACGGAGCATCGGTTACAAGAAGGTCATGATTTCGATTGGGACAACGTTATAATACTGGAGCCTCACTACAGAAAGAGATTGATTTCGGAGATATGAGGGCAAATCAATATGTTTTTAGAAAAACACATTTTTTTGATTGATTCATTTTTATTTCTTAACATAGTCTTCTTTCAGCTCGATATACTTGATCCATCGATTGTCCAACTTTTTTAAGCCGTCCGAATAATATGATTTGTTCCTTCAAAATAAGCCTCTGTTTCGGCGATAAGCTACTTTCTGGTAGTGAATCTCTTTTCTCCGAACCATTTCTTTTGGAAACAGCAAATAATCGCAGAGGGCTAAATCTGGCGAATATGCTGGGAAAGCAATTCGTAGCGAAATTTGATCATCGGTACCGGGCACGTGTGAATCCATGCATTGTCTTGATGGAAGAGCACTTTCTTCTTCGCCAAATGGGGACGTTGTTTCTTTAAAATGTTGTTGAAATGATCCAATAAGGTTGCGTAATAATCACCATTGATCGTTTGCTTCGAACGGAAGGTAATCGATATGAATTATATCAAGTGCATCGCAAAAAACTATGGCCATCATCTTTCCGGCCGACTTTATGGTCTTCGCCTTCTTCGGAGCTGGTTCACTCGGTGAAGTCCATTGTTTTGACTGTACCTTCGGGTGAGAAGTAATGGATCTATGTTTCGTCCACAATAATGAATCGACGCAGAAATTTATCTGGATTATGTTGAAACATCTCCAAACATTGTTTTGAAATCATCACACGATCGCGCTTATAGTCACAATGAGCAAACGCGGTACCCATCTTGTCGATAGCTTTTTCATACCCAATTGTTCGTGTAAAATTGGAACCCCTGTGTCATGTGATATGCCTATGGCTTCAATAAGCTCGCTCACTTTCACTCTTCGATCAGTCAAAACAATATCGTGGACTTTATCGATGATGTCTGACGTAGCATCTCTCATTCAATCTCAATTGAACGTCCCGAACGAGGTGCATCACATGTGGAAATTCATTCACCCAATTGTATACAATTGCAAACGCTGGTGCAGATGCTATGAACATCCAACTCAGCTTTGATTTCTGTCGGCGTTAAACCTTTCATATGTAGATCATATGTTTGATCACTGCACAAAACTCATTTTTTTCCATTTTGCAAAAAATACAAAGATTGTTCGCTTTAATCGTCTACAGAAATGAAACTACGCGATGAATTCCGCTCTAAATTTGACAGTAATCAACTGAGAAATGCTACTTGTCAAAAAGTAATGTGACATGACACTGCGAGTGCTCTCTAACAGATTTTCTAAGAACTTATTGACTTGCTCTTGTATTCGTTAGGAGACAGACGCATGGATTCAACCTGCAGACGGATATAGAGAGGCTTCCCAAGGCCTACCTCCCCATAGACAAGCTAAAGGTTTGAATTGTTGTCACATCTAGTCATTCATACGCAGTAATGAGACTTTCTGGCATGTTTATCGATTACTTTCCAACTTTCTTGTCCTTGGAATTGATTAACGCTTTAATAATACATTTTTCCATTTGTTATCGGAAAATTATTAGCTAAAAAACGAAAAATGACTCACTGTGTCTGATACTGATTGATCAACATTATTAGGAGCCGATTCATTCTAGAATTATTTTTAGTAATGTTTGCGATATGATGCTCTGTGAGCATGGTGAGCGTCCTTATATTTGCTGGATAATTAATTATAATTTTAAAATTGTTTGATGAATTAGTTCTCCATATTCTATTTTACGATATTTCCTAATTTCTTTTCTTTTTTTTCTTTTTCTTTTTCTTTTATTCTTTTTGATTTTAATTCCGACATTTAAATTCTCGATGTAGGGGAGCTTACCATGACAAGCTAATTTTTACTTACAGTTTTTATATATGTTAATTTATGTTGTCTTTGAGGGAAACTCAAAAGTTAGCCGAAACATATAAGCCAAAACAAAAAGAAGTTCACACTTCATATATATATTATTTACGCGACGTCTTCTGCGCTCCATATCCGTCTGCAGATGCTTGAATCCTACTACCTGTATTCTTTCCAGTTCTTTATATATATTATTTTCTTCTGCAGAGCATCTTCTTGTAATAAACCTCGTCGTACACCTTGTATATCGGAAAGGAGATTTACAGTGATTTCTACAGCTTACAAATATCTGGATGTCGGAATCGTCATGGGACGATCCGTATCTTTTGTGGAAATTGCAATTGGCGATAACCAATATAATCTTGCCTCGTGCAATGTATGTGCTTTCATCGAAAGACATGCGGATATTGAACCGTTCAACTAATCGCATCTTCATCATTATCAATCCAAGATCTTGTGATAGAAATCGTAAAAATGCATGATGTGAATGTGGTCAAATTAACAATGCGCAAAACATCCGTATATAAAGCTGTCAATCGTGCTTTTCATGTTCAAACTCAAACATTGCGTCGAGAATGTACTCTGAGTTGTGCCAGTATACGCATATCGTCGCATTGAAAAATTTAAATATTTTGTAGCACTTTAAGATGAAAATTGTATCATCGATAAATGTGATACTGTAGATTTTTTGCGCAAAATTTATAATAAACAATCAAATAGAGAATAGTTTATGCTTTAGATAATATTGTAAATAATGTGAAAACTAAATGTAGAGGAAAGGTCCTATTAGATAGAGATATCGCGTTCATTTTGAGTAAATGCTAGAAATCTATGAGTAGAATTTAAAAAAATAATAGATCATTTTAAAGAGAATTTAATAAGATAATGTTATATAAAATTTAATTCAAATTTTTTTTTAAATTAAAGAAATGTAAAAAGTGAAGCAAAGTTAAGAATTATGCTCTTAATATGAAATGCCTCTAAAAATCGATAATAAAACAAAAAATATATTAATATTGCAACTAAAAACTTTATTTAATGTTTCTTAAATAATACAAACAAACACAGCTAAGATGCGAAAAATGAATATGCGATCCATTATATCCAAGACAGAATTCGGTTTTAGGTAGTTGAAATCAAGCATTGCAGAAATAAGCATTCAACATTCTGGTTATCTTTTTTATTATTGTACAATAACATTTATATTTTAGCAACGATTTTCACTATGACATGGAAGCATGAGTTATTTCATATTAGAAATACCCTGGTATCTCATATTATAATTTTCACATCTTACAGTTTTGATCAAATCTAACTTTTGTAATTAAGCAATTCAACATATCTCGTATTTTTCTAGTAGTAGGACGTTATTCTATTTCTACATGAAGAATTTATTGCCAAATATTTATTCATTAAATAATGTTGGCGATCTTGCTGCGTGCACGATGAATTTGTGATGGCACGGCCATGCGATCACCGTCAAAGCGTTTCCAGTATTCCAGTCGAAGTATTTCCCGCGGTATGATTGCTTCGAGGGCACTTGGTCGAGAAAAATGAGATTTTCCCTGCTTTTCAAATTTTATTTGAATAGACCTTAAATGCGGACGAACGTGTTTTACAGTAGCGGAAAGGATCTCAACGGTAACGCGGTAATATTTGTCCACGAGGCAAGACACGTGCTGTCGACGAGACAGTTAGAGCGGCCATAATGATCTGAATGTTTTAGATCGATTACGCGTGACGTATGCGTCGCTTAACAATCGACATCTAGTGGATTGATCGATTCTTTATCGATGTGATTAGACGATATGACTAGACGCCGTAAACGATAGGGATACCGAACAAATAATAAATAATGTTTAAAGGCTCATCTGAATGAAACTTGAAAATATCCAAATTCTAAAATCTTTTTTTACGATGACTACAGGCATAGTCTAATAATGAATTTTCTACTAAACAGTTTTTAATCCAAGAGCAATAAATTCATGGTGAAATCAATAGATAGCGGCTATTAATTTATTAGAAACGCCGCTATCTCATATTAGGCGCCTGTCTCATAACAGAAAACTTTTCTCTACATTTTATTGCTAATCGGAAGCAGGTGGTTAAAATTCGATTTAAAATTAACTTAATTAAATTAAATTAAATTAAAGTTCCTGCTCATAAATATTGTAAGAACTATATATTGTGAAATTATATTATATATAAAAGTAAACGCATTTAAACAATACATTTGTATGACATTATTCATTCTTTATTTATTTTTACAGTTATCGTATTACGCGCTCCGCCAGCATATTCGCACTCGACGGTACTGCGACAGTCGATTATGATCGTATTAAGCGTTCTCTCTATTTAAATCATTAAATAAAAAACGTATGATAAAATATTGTTGCGTGCGAGAAGAAAATACAACGCGGCGAGAAAAATGACAAAACATAAGAGGAAGAGAGATGATAAATATATGCGGTAAATATATGTAAATCTTTGTTACCGATGCATTTTTGGGAAGGGCGGCGGGCGGCAGCGGACGGCAGCGGCGGGTGACGAAAAAAATACGGAACGCATAGCGGAATGTCATCACGCGTATCATGTTTATATAATCCATCGACCGGAGTTCTATGTTTATGTAAACATAGGACAGCGATGCCGCCGACCGGGATCTCCGCGCTGCCCTCTCCCCCATGCTCCCTCAGAGGACCCGAGTTAGAATCCCCCTAATATCCCTACTTATAAACATGTATAATTATGTATGAAATGTGTTCGCAGACACATAATTCATATTCATATATACGCGTATGTCATTCTTTCTTTTGTAAATTTATTAATATAAAAAAAAATAATAATGAGAAAGCGTAAAAAGATAAAAAGATCATTAAAAAGATTTTCGCAACTTATTCTTTTAATTATTTCTTACGTTTTCTCATCATTATTATTATTTTTATCACACTAAAAAATTTTGTAGAATAGTAATTTTACAAAAGATGTATGAACATATATGAACATATGAAATGTCATATATTCCATATTATATACGCTTATATACGTTTATATACATTTATATACATTTATATAATAATATAATACATGAAAAATTCTTTATCAAAATATATTGCATCATATTAGTAATTATGTTAATATTTTGTACTTCAAAAGTTGTTTTCGCGTTTCCAGAATAGCTTACAAAATAGTAGACATGTATGTATCCTGCATAAATAAATTCCATAATGAATTACGTAATACTTTATGTCATCAAATGTAGCGGCAAATGTGCATATAAGACCACACTAAGGTCGATACACGTGTTTAGCTGGGACAGTTTAACCATATACAATTACGATAATAAAGTTGGAATCTTTGATATTCGTGCTACCCATGTGACTCTCCGCCATTTTGGATAGTATAAAAGCGTGTAATTCAAAAGTGTAATAAAAAAAGGTTTAAATATTTCTAGCTACTTACATCATAAACAATTGTAATTAATGAAATAGGTGATATAAGGAGCCACAGAAAAAGTTGAAAAAAGTTAAATTATAAAAGGTTAAATAATAATAAACACATTGTGAATTTTATTGTATTTTGAATGAATAAAACACACATTTAGGGTGTTATTTTAAACTTTCAATAATTAGTTGACAATTGTGCGATGGACAAAATGTAAGAAGTATTTATTTAATTTTTACAATAAAGTATAAAGTTGTAAAGTATAAAAAAATATATAATTATTGATCATTATTATGAAATATTAATAATGTAATTTGCAAAAAAATTAAAACAAAATATATGTAAGAATATTCTAATAAAAATTGAATATTATATATTCTCCTTGACAAAATTACCCAGAACTGAAGTTGGCTGCGACCTGAAGATGCTATTAATGCTATTTGTATTGTTTTACATTAAACAATAAAAAAACATTGAATAACATGAATAGTACTAAGCGGAAAACTCATTCGTTGAATGTTTAAATGTTTTCATTCTTGATGGCACTGGTGAACCAATTATCATGTTTATTCTACTGCAAGGAAAGGGAAAAAATAAAATTAAATATATTATATATTAAGATTGGCATTTACAGCCGGATCTAACATCAAAAATCGTTCTAAGTTAATCTGTGATGATATTTACATTATTCAGTAAGAAATTATAACATAGATGTAATGTAACTATAAATGCTCTTGTGTTGACGATATGTCTCATTAATTATCATCTTAGAATAAATTTTTGCATCAGACCACAGATTATAAATAGTACTTTATAATTAATTTCATGCATTTCATTCATATTTTTATATTTATGCATTTATTTCAGTCTTACAATTTGAAATATCGTGTCTTAGCACGCACATTTTATTGTTTTATGGAATAAAACATTGATATATTTGATATAAAAAAAAATAATAACGTATTTAACATAAAAGTTCTATCACATATATTACTCCCTCATACTTATAGAAAAAATAGCATATAAGACATAACAAAACGTAAATATTACATAGGAAATTGAATTTTCAAAGTATAAGCTCTTCAATATGCAGCTCCTTAACGCGTAGCAAATTAAAAGAAATAAATAATTATTTCTTGTAAATATAAAATAGTAATCAATGACTCAAAATTATTATTTTTCTATATTCTCGTTGAGTCTTAAATGTACTGTTAAAGTTTCTTAAAGTAAAAAAAAGTCGGATTCGAGCAAAAAACCTTATCAAATATTCCTTTGGAAAATTAGGACAGAGATGTACAAATGGTATGTGAGAAAAAATTTTAATGAGATTAGTTACAATACCTTTTTGCAATATTACGGTTTTTATATCTTGAAAAAATTTTTTTCTAAAATTTGTATATATATATATATATATATATATATATATATATA
>Ga0157364_1001203_pt1 | contig 21341 bp, 11 predicted proteins | sample AttsexASBM2_FD_111476 | JGI IMG/M metagenome (GOLD analysis project Ga0157364, IMG submission 111476) | Fungus gardens microbial communities from leaf cutter ant in Ribeirão Preto, State of São Paulo, Brazil - Atta sexdens ASBM2 | ecosystem: Host-associated > Fungi > Mycelium > Unclassified ...
GGATATTCCATCGGGAATATAATTGGATCTTTCTCATCATCAATTCTTTCGCTGCTTCTGCTAAAGATAATTTTCGTATTCTAACAGTCTAGAGTACCAATACATTCTACTTGGATTTTAATTTTGAGGTAGAGAAAAAGTTAATTAGAGAGCTTGGTCAAGCGTAATTGAGTCGGGTTACGTTTCAGTCCTAATTGGATCTTCTTTAAATTTTAACTTCAAATGTATAATTTTCGTTGCTACTCTATATATCACTCTAACATTTATACATTTTAACAAAACATAAAACTAAATGAAGGAAAACAAAGGTGATTTATTTTAGATTACAAAGCGAATGAAGAAGCAATTATTATTTTAATAGAAATTTTGGAAGAAACTGAAGGAAATTAGAGCTGGATTATTCGATTTTTCTACTATAAATGGATTTTCATATGCATGCATTTGATTATATAAATTGTTCATTAATGTTCTATAATTCTGTGATTGCAAGGGGTACATTCTCGGCCGACTTGTGCCGCCGCTTTTATTTATTTTCTGCAATGCGTCGCATCAGTCTCCCATAATACTCTACATGAGAAAGAAATAGAATGTTTTCGTAAGCGTCGTTTCCATAAATATTAGTTAAGGCTAACGGATTTTAATCTACTCGTCGACTCTTTTTAAAAACAGAACTGGAAAGAAACGGGAGGTCGGTTAAGCTCCAGTTAACTTTAATGAATCTTTATGAGAATGGCCCTACGGGATGATTGCAGGAGGGATGATGGTTAGTATTAGAAGCTAGTCCTGCGAAGATCGTGCAATAAATTCTTGCTCACAGGCATTGCGCGAGCATGAGAGAAAGAGGGAAAGAAAGAAAAAAGGAGAGAAAGAACCGGCACGCTTACTCACTTCGCTGCCCGCATTTTCCGCGACATCGGGTGGCAAACCGGACAGAAACGGTCATAAAATCTCTACCACTCTAACGATTAAGGCACGTCTTAGCGACTCGCTGGGCATCCCAGAGATTATTAGCCTGTACCAGCACCGATCATGTTATGGTACAAACCGTGCCTTCATTGCTATATCATGACCATATTTCTTTCTCTCAACGAGCGGTGCCGCGCGGGTGCCCGCTATTTGGAGTCGCTATTCGGAGGCGCCCAATATGTCGTACCAGCACGAGAATTGGTCGCCATTCGGCCGGTTATTTGGGGACAGAGAGAGGCACTATCACGAATATAAACATCCAACGACCGCGATCCTTATGGTGGTACGGAGTTAGCAGGCAACTCCGCCCGGTTGCCAAGAATCTCACGTCCCTACAGCATCCGCCTTGCCGCAGTGCCAAGAGAACGTATTCTGTTTCTTCGTCTTGCTCCCTCCGTTTCTCTCTCTCTCTCTCTCTCTCTCTCTCTCTTTCTTTCTTTCTCCTTTTGCAATCTTGCGTTTTGCTCGCCATCTCGCTCTCTTTCTCTTGGTAGAAGAGGTTCCATCTTGACCTGGACTAGGGCATGCTGGTAATCATTTTTCTTCGGACGCTTGCTTCACTCGATCGGTGATCCCTAGGCCAGAAAACATGGAACGAGAGATTAGTACAGCACGCAGCTTATACACCTTCTCTGTCTATCTACCTCTCTGCCTCGCCGTTCGCTCTCGCGCAGAAAATATGTGCGGTAGGATAGAAGAGAGGTGAGACGACCAGCGACAACGCCGTCGGTGCGGCATGTCCATTCTCAATGATAGAATGGCGTGATGTATCAACATGATATTCGAAATTGTCGCAATTCGTATCGCCTAATAGCGCTCACCTCTACTGGTTATTTTCGTCAGCGCTTGAGTGATGAATCGATGTCAACCGATATTGTGCTCCTCGGAATGTTTCTCTCGTGAGCTGTAGTCTAATGAAGTCCTTACACTCATACATTAAGAAAAAATGTTTATGTAATAAAAATAATTAATGTAATTCTCAATTGGATGCGTGGCATATAATTTTATATAAAAAATAACTTTGCGTTACTTCAAAATTACTCATTAGAATTATTCTCACCAAACTTGTTAAGTTTAAATTTATTTTAATATAAAAATAATTTATTTAAAGCGATTCAAATTAATGCGTTAGTCAAATTCACGCATGAAATCTGGTTTAATTATGTTTTTGATACTCTGATCTTCAGAATGGTAAAAATAGATATATTACATCAATGAAGAAAGGAAAATTATTTCTAAGTTTTCAAGTTTCTTTTGGCACAAAATGATTCCAATTAATAGCGTGGATTATCTGAATAATTGAAACATTTTGATAGAAGTGGCACAAATAGATCGGCAAACGTAATCGATTCGTCGTATTGTTCGAAAGCACATTCCGTGTTCGCGCAATTTTGCCGCAAGGTCTGCAGTATCTCCTTGTAAATCTAGTTTAAGTATCTACTTTACATAATTAGAGTTGTTTGAATACCGCGCGATTTTCCTTTTACAATACATATGCGATTCCATCGCGGATATTACGAACATTGATTGGAGTCACTTCGAACGATTTGGTTTACGTGAGGAAAAGACCGGCCATTAAATTTATTATTGATCGTCACGAAGACATGTAACGCGAAAAAGGTGTAATAAAGTCTACGTATGTTCGCAAAATGTCTAGCCGCAGCCAACAAAATTAAAAATTCATAAGCTACAGCTACAAATTTATAAATCTATTTTCACGCTTGTAATTTATATTGCACCCATAACTAAATATATAATGGTAAACGTTAAAGAAAAAAAAAAACATTTATTATAATGAATACTTTCTCTTCTTTTTATGTATCTTCTTCTGTAACAAATTCTGGGCTAATTTATAATAATAATTTAGGCTAATAATTTAGGAATCCCTCAAAACGCAATGACTATTATGCATATATTATGCATATATAGACACGTAAATAGAATGCAAACTTTATCACGAAACATGGTTCATCAACATGATTAAATAATACAGTTAAATAATATATACATTAGATAAATGTTTCAGCAATACAATACAATGTACTTCCGCAGTTAGTTCCATACGGCACGCAAATTGCCCTTTAATTTGTTCGATAGAGCTATTATACTCATTTTTTCTTTTCCTACAATAATTCGTATTTGATTAATAGTCAATAATTCACGGTATAGATGTAGTGATTCGCGCTGATTATGCATTCCTCGTAAGAACATACGAGGCCACAAATGTGCGCTGTTGCAGCTAACGCAATCGCGTCGTAATTGAACCATTACGAGCGTCAGGGAAAATGTAAGACTCGGATCGTGCCGCCTCTGCGAATCGGTGATCGATGCTTTACGACCCAAATGACCTACGATCGAATGCTCAGTTCTATTTTGGCTAGAAAATTGCACGATAGTTCATGATCGATGATACATCCTTGTATTATAATACAGCGTTGTGTGTATTATAATACAATGCTGTATTATAATGCAGTTTTATTTATTCTTTTACAGAATATAGATGGAATAATGGATAGAATCAATTGATGAATCTACTTTTTTATATGATATATCAACACACTTGTAAATACTTTGCAAAAGATATCAAAAAATCTAAAATTTTGTCTTATTTTAAAAATTTTAGAGATGAAAGTGTTAGAAACGCACATTTAACAAGTTTCACATGTGAATTTGGCTATCATATTTAATTTAAACGCTTTAAGAGTTGATTGTTCTATTTTTGAACAAACTACGTGATAATTTATTTAATGAATAAACAAAAGAATAAAAGAGATAAGAGATAGAATAAGAGAATAAGAAGAAAAGAAAAACAAGAGAAATCAGAAAATAAGAGAGCAGAAGAGTAAGAGAATGAACAGTTTATCGAAAGGTGGAACAACTCAGCCTAACTGTAGTTTATTTTTATATCGATATAAAAATTTAAACTTGATAAATTCGGCAAAGATTGATAACTATTAAAAAACGGCGCAATATTACGAATATTTTACGGCCGCAGAAAGTTTCGTTCGAGGATGAAACTTCATCGTTCGTTTTCTTTTTTTGGGGGGAAATTATCTTTCTGATTGAAGAAGACTATCAGCGTTTTTTGCACGCAATTTAACAGAACGAGACCGCGATATGACGCGTGAAGTAAAAGTATTTATAGGTTGAAGCTTCTTGAACGGAATCTGGAGCAGACTCGTTCGTCCGAGACGAACGATCGAACGCCCGGTATTTATCATATTGTTTTATTCATACAACGATTATCATCCTTCTCGTTTTATAAACATCACGCAGCAAGCGCTGCGTAAAACCACGGGGAGAGAGAAAGGTCGGGGCGCGGTCGTCTCCGAATGAGGCAAATCGATCTGTATAAATTGGTGAAACTACCAAACGGAATTTATTCATCGAATACACAAATTTTATAAGTTACGCAAAAATATTGCAAAATATTTATTATTCGCTATAAGAAAGTATTTTTTTTTTAATTTTTTTGTTCACCGTCTTTTTAATTAATATATAATTATAAACTTTTATTTTTTTATCATACTTTTCAAACAGTTTGCAATTAGCATCTTGTATATTAAAAATTGTAACAAAATTGTCCTTCTCTTTTTTTGTATGTAATCAGATACAATTTTTGTGTGTTATCTGTTTTTCAATTTGTATTGATAGTAATTCTTGTTATAATCAACTTAAAAACATGATTTTAAGTATTAAGATATATTGAATAAATATTTTTATCGTAGATGTTTATTTGTAAAAATTCTTTATCTGAGCGATACAAACTATTCATTGATCGGAAACTTTTGGCAACTATTGTACAGATAACATTTTTTTTATGACACTTCTCAAAATTGTAAATTATGACGCTTCTATCGTACAATAAATTTCGCATTTTATGATTAATATAATATTTCATCCAACTGACAAACGACAGAGCTATTACCAGTGTGCTAACTAGATCTCATCTATAACGATGACTACTGTGCCCATTCGTTGTTTCGCAATCATTCTCATCGACCGATTCAGATGTTTGGAATGTAGAATGGATTATTGCCAATATAGATACAGGCAGTCTTGTGGAAGACACGCTGATACAGTGTATTCCATAGTGGTGAAATCGCAGATTTGTATACGAGTGTTACTCCATGCCGAAGCCCGAAACGCCACTAAACAATCGTCGTCCTACGCGTCATTCCTCGAGATTCTCCACGCGGAGATAGAGGCAGGAACTAGTTTTGCAAATCAGCCAAGGCCTCGTTCACTGCCGTCGATGTCATGGCAATTCGTGTTTGTATATTATCAATGACATCCACATCGACATGAATGACCTCGGCTTAGTTTGAAGATCAATCTTGTGTAAAATCTTTGTAATATTATATTTACGAATAATAATAATAATATCCTACATGAATATTTAAACAGTTGACAAAATAAATGTATGATAATGAGACAAAGAGAAATGATTTTAAAAAAAATTTTTTTTATTTTATTTATTGCAAAGCTTGTAAAACATTATTTGTCGAAATTATTATAATAATATTTTTTACTGTCTTTTATCAGATTGAAAATAGAATGTTTGTTACTATTTTATTAGGAAATTTATTCTTCGCGAGATTCTGTTTTCAAAATTCTTATCATAAAATGTCAAAGCCTCCTTTAGGATTAGTCGGAATCTCATAAAAATAGCTATACTTTGCGCACTTATTAATGGAGTTCAATTAGAAATTCAGTTTTTTTTATGTTTTTATATGTTTTGCTTCTCTTCTAAGAGAATCTGATTAATATAATATCCACACGGTCGAATAGCGACCATTGATCCATACGCTTATATGACGTTCTTCGTAATATTTAAGATCCAACTTGAATCAAGTACCGGTTCAATAGATATATATTTACTTAGCTGTAAAATGTCTATCAGATGGTTAAATATTTAAATTCTTGACGATTAATGATGGATGGAAAACTGGAGCATTGCTGGTTGCTTAGTTGTAATTGCTGTATTAATGTTTATATCTTACTTATCTTGTGTTTATTATCTTACTCATATTTCTGATCTTTGCTTATATCATATGTTATACTTGTAGCTTATCATACAGTGAATGCAAAAAATATTCGTACAGGAAAAAATTCCATAAAAAAATCTTATCCGTAGAGAATAAACATTAATTAATAATTTTATAATGAGTGCATTTTATCTTAATATAAACGAGACATGTTCATTTCTTAGAAATTAAATAGACTGTATGTATACTTTTTGCGCGCTTAAATTCTAGATAATAAAATAAAACTTTTCATTTTCGCTTATTTTTAAGATAATTAATATTAATTATCTTAAAAATTAATTAAAAAAAAAATTAATTATCTTAATTATTACACATAATTTTTATAATTATTTTGAGAAATAAGCAATCTATTTTATTTTTTGTTAATAAATTGCTAATTAATGTTTACTTTTTAAAAGTAAAGTTTTTTTAAAGATATCTCTCCTCTGTACGAATGCTTTTTGCACTCACTGTTTGATAAATATATTTTATATAAATAATGTTAATAATAAATTGATGTTAATAATAAATTTAAATGTTATCAATAATTTTGATATACATATAAATATTAATGATTATTAATATTTATATATCAAAGAATAGAATAATAAATAGGACTTTTATAATAACTGAAGTGAAAGTGTCGGTTACAAATTGTACAAGTCAATATTTAATACATATAATTATACGTAGTGTTTTTTATAAATTGTTAATAATTGGATTCAGCGTAAAGATTCCAGACTGTAAGATCAGTAAGAAGACTTGTAGCGAGCGAATAATAATATAATTTTACGATAAATCCATAAAATGTGACAACATAATATAATACTGTCATCTCTTGCGATCTCAAAACTGATTCAGACAAGGAAGCTTTTGCAGATTCGCCTGTGCATCAAGATATTTGCAATAAATTGTCTGAGATTAAGATAAATTTGATCCATATGTGGATAACCGTAGAATACACCTACGTTCAATAAGCTAACGGCTATATCGAGTATATCGATGATCTTGGCTGGTTTGGTTGGTCACCTACTTTCTGTATCTTAATCTCCATTCGCGCGACACGGTACTGATTAGGTTTAACCGCGACCGAAGTGTTTTTATTCATTGCAATAAGACGCTGATGAAGCTTATTTGACGGCTGATGAAGCTTTTTCTCTTTATTTTCTTCTAAGCCAACAATATCTCTGTGTTGTTTCTTTTCCGTTTTATCATTACGAGAAAATATATCGAAAAATATCATATTGGCAATATATAATGTATTTCAGTAACTTTGGTAACTACGTAGAATGAGGAAATGCACTCGTCGCGGATCGACGATCATGTCTCGACGATTTAACGTCATTTATGTTCGAAATGTGTATATTACCGCGTGCGTTAATTTCATATACCGTAGTAAACAAGTTCTGCGGTTGTGTTCATTTACTTCGTGATTTGATATTTTTATATAAATGAAGAGGAGATGTCATACTTATTGCATATTTTCGCGCGATTCTAATAGCCTCCAAAATATATGTAATTCTTAAATGTAAATGTTGTCTTGCATATTGGACATTTTATGTGCACGTTCCGGTAACATGTGTACACGAATCGTCACTAAACATTTTCTTGAAAAGAAAAAACATTATATCTCTGCATTTCAAATTTCTATCATATTTCTACCTTCTCCTTTGAGTTTCAACATCGATTTGATTAAATAACGAAAAGAGACGTACCTTTGTAAGAGAATATTGGAAATTTTCCATGCTGCAAGGGTTAAAGGAACAAAGATAGCACCAAGATGGAAGGCGATGTCGTATAGTACCATAACGTGTACTCATTTAGATAGATCATGGCTATCATGAGATATCCAAACGGCGGTCCGCGAAAAAGCGGCGCGCATCGCTCGCTGAGCAACATCGCTCGTAAATTCACGCGGACGAGCGAGACGGCGTTAACGCAAGGTTTACCGTCAACGGCGTGAAATATTCTCGGTAACTTGCGGCATAATTTACGCCGGTAATTGCGGGATAAGGCGAGGCGAGTTATGCCTGTATTGCGAGGGATACGTTGCATCAGGTTTTTCTATCCAGATGGAAACCAACACATTGTCGTTGTATTGCGGAAGTTTCCCCGCGAAGAAAAATAGTTATGATAATACGCGGAATTAACTAAATAAACTTCTTTGTTGGGATTCGAGAGTGTTGATTGCGCGTTGGTTTAAAATACTAGAGGAAACTTCTTTCTTAAGACCGCCATAAAATTTCTGGATTCTGTTAAGTAATAAAACTTATCTAATAATGAAAGACGTTATGAAAGAAATAATTTAAAATCCGATTTACAAAATCTGAAGCATCTAAAATATAAAATATAAAATATAAAATATGTATTTTGTCTTATAATTAAAATAGTTCGTATTTAACATTTTTCTAATCGCAAAATAAATATAATTTTAATTATCCTTTTGGAAATCGCTAATATTCAATAAAATTAACGTTATGAAAAACGTGCCTGTACATTTTAATTTTTCCGCTTGTCTTTTATTCAAAACATATGTGTTACGTCAATTGGCGGAACAATGATTACATTACACTTTCACTTTCTCCAAAGTAGTTAAATGAACAAGTAGATCACTAGTCTTTATAATGCTATAACTTTTCAAATTGGTGAATTCTTATACGAAATTATTCGCAACTTTCAATCTTTAACGACAGTTTTTATCAACACATGTATAGAAAACAATATTTTTTGAAAAAAATTAATTTTGGCAAATTATCTCATCAATATTTTATAGATATTATTATTAAATTAAGTATATAAAAATTTTAATACTTTTACTTTAATACCAAAAATAATTATAAAAAAATTTTTTTTAATAATAGAATTTCTCTTTAAATTATTTTTTTATACATCATAAATATTTTTCGCATAATAAGGTATTGTTTGAAATGAAAGCGAACATTGCGCAGTCTATCTCGTTACCGTATCGCAATGACAATAATCGATCGAGCTGACAATGGGGAAAGTTGCACGGATAAAGGAACCGAGTTCAGATTAAGCATTGCTTACAATGAGAGAAACAGCTAATTCATTGACTATTTCTTTAAGACATTCTCAAAATTATGATAAACTATTACAGTAATAGTCGGTTTCACTAACATCCGCTTTCGTCGGTTTATTATACTTTAACTCTAGTTCGAGCAATTCCTTATCTTTTTTAGAACTAGAAATTTGATAATAAACTATTGCGACATGTTTTAATTGGTCTATTTCTTGGCAGATTTCTCTAACAAAATATCATTTCTAATTTTATTGGCTATTTGCCCTCGTTGCGTCAAAGAAGTCATCCGATAACGTAATTACTTTTAGCAACGTGCAAGTTAATTAGAGAAAAGTTTAGCCACATTTTATATTGCGATGACACTTATACTGTAATTCAAAAGTATCAACCGAGATTACGATTTATAATTTGAACTGAGAATAAAAATAAAACAGCGGTGAAATCTGAAGGGAATTAGACTTACTCGGCGATCGGTGGGAGGTCGTCGACCGTTCGCAATATCGCATGATCACATTCTAACTAGAAACGCAGTATATAGATATATATCGCGTGCTTACACTGACAGAGCGGTATAGAAATCATAAAATAGCTAGCATCACTCTATAATTACATGTGTATGCGAAAAATTGTACACGCAATTCTAACGCAATTCTAATGCAATTCTAACACAAGTGCATTTGATTGCGACAATTCGAAAATTAAAGTATATATGACTTAGAATGTATGCGTTATATAGTATTATATTTACTTTTTTATATTATGATACACAGAAACGACCAACATGTGTATGCGTATAGATATAAAACTATAGATAGAAATTTAAAAAAATTGAAAAAATAGCTCATTCTATGTATCATTATAACTAAATTTATACGTTACATTAAATCTATTTTCGATCTTGTAACAGATCTACATCTCACATATCTAATAACATTCTAAGTCATACATTTTAATTTTTAAATTGTCACAATAAAATGCACTTGCGTTAAAATTGCGTTATAATTGAGTGAATAATGTTATAATTTTGTATTCAACAATGTAACTGTTATGTAACATGTGTTATATTACAACATATATTTTATATTGTTGAATGCAAAATTATAATAGATATTATATAGATATTATTTTTAATTGATATTGACTGGAAGTTTTCATGTACGGTATGTACGGAGATACGTATAGATCTATTACATTATCAAAAATAGATTTAATGTAACGTACAAATTTAGTTATAATTACACATAGGTACATTGCATTGATTTTCTTATTTTTTTTTAAAGAAATCCTAATTTTACAGTTGTATGCATTTTGTTTACCATAATACAAAAAAGTAAATATAGATTAAAATTTTTAGATGAAGAGATGTAGAGAAAATCATATGAAATAATACTATTGTGTGTCTTTTGTATATGATGTACGCAAACGCGATTTCATGTTGATTCTCAAATTAAGAGAAAGTTAAGAAAGCTGATTGATATACATAAGGTTGATATACATAAGTCTGTCGGTTGAAGGCATTTTACTTTCGTTAGAATTAAAAAAATACATGCAACGCTTCTCGCGTCGCTTCTTCTCGTGTATTAATCATGACTATATCCGGCCGATTACAAACGCGATGACCAGACGCAACACTCATTGTTCGATAATAATGACGCGATAATTATTGCGTCACTTATTGATTCAATTCATCATTATTTGTGGCAGTTTACACTCTGATATACAGCCTATTGCAAGATATTTGCGTCATGTATCATATAAAAGGATGTATTTATAGAATGATTTATGAGACGTGTGTCTTAGTTCTTCCTGGATTGATAATATATAGAAGTTAAAGAACTTCTCGAGGGTACATTTGCATTCACGTTGAGGAACGCGTCGCATCATGTATCCGCGCCAGCGATAAATCGTGAATCCGTACGCATTGCAAATTTGTCACTCGCGTATTACATTAAAACGTCAACCGGAGCAAGCTGGGAGCTGGTTAGCCGCAAGATCGATTTTGGATAACGTCCTAACGTCCTGTGCGCGTAGTACGGTGCAACGTGCGAGACTCGAGTCCCGGACGCCTGACATCCGGACGTTAATGGATTAACTTGGCAAAAGCGCGATTGCGCCACGATAGAATCACCGCGGGACATTACCAGCTGCATTCAATGTTACATCCATCGCCATTCTGTTAGTCCGACATGGGATACATCGCGGATAGCCACATGGATTGATAAATGCGTAACGCGCACGCATAAGATCACAAAGCGTCGATTTATGGTTCCGCGCCGTCGCCATTCGCCGTCGCGACGATTCTATTTATAATTGCGCGGAAATTGAAGGAACTCCCTCGGCTGGACGACGCTGCTAGATGGACTATCGTCTTTCGATTTCATAGAGGAACCGCGAACTCCTCGGCAGTCGAGCGTGTTTAGCAATGGCCAGAATCTCTGTTCATTAATTATACTTATTAATTATGTCACAATTAAATTTATTAACATATTAAGATTATTTATATGTAAAAAAAAGAGAGTAATTGCGATATTGTGATATACAAATATAATTCAGTGATGAGAAACGTTATAAAAATTATAAAAAGCTATATTTAATTTTAATTTGTATTATTAACCTATTAAGTCTCATGGCTAGACTTAGCAAGAACTTAGAAAAAAACAATTAGAAATGGGGGCATGAAAAAATATTTCTGACATGAAAAGAAATATTACAAAAATTGAGTTTGCAATTAATTGTTATATTATTAAGAGAATGAAGATTTTTTTTTTTTCTTAAAGTTTCTTTAGAGAACGAGATCCATTTAAAAAAATCTTATAGCTTCTTCTTGAATACGATTTGTTATAATTATTCATTGTTTTACTATATTTCTTGCCTTAAAATATGATACTACTTCAACATCATTATAGTGATTTTTATTTTTCCTAAAGATTAAATGTTGATTGTAGAAGAAAATTGATTGCCAATCAATTCTGCGAGAAAAGTTACAAAAGAAACAGGTACATTCTTCTCATATCGTTCTTCATTTATGCAAAATATTATATTATTTGAATTTTTAAAACTTGTTCTTGCTTATAACTAAACTAATAAGATTAGCAAAAAAATAACAAAAAGTTTATTAAAACTGCAAAAAGTTATACATATTTCTTTTATAACTTTTCTCACAAAATGAGTGGTGTAATAAGTTTCCCTCTGCAGTAAACATTTAATAATTTTTATAATAATTAGTTGATGGTTGTAATGTGTTTTTATGTTAGAAATCTTTTCTCGTACTCCAGTCTTATTTCTAATTGTTATTTTTTTTTTTGTAACTTTGCTAATCTAGTCACGGACTTCAATAACTTAAAAAGTTACGACTTATATCAATTAGTAGAAAATATCACAATCTTGCCTTGAAAAAAGCAACTACAAAAGAATGTTTCAATCTTTTTCTTTTTATCAATAAAATATGTATATTGGTCGTTTTTATGTATTTACATAACTGGAAGAGAGGATAGTAATGAAGTCATTTTAATTTTCTATCTTATTGGCTCTTTTTTTCCGTATTAAAAATGACATTTCGTATTTGAGTTCCAATTTGTGCTATAAACTGAAAGAAAAAGAAAAATATTAACTCAAAACATTTGAATCGTAAGTTTACTTTGTTTTCGCGATTTCTCTTGCGAAAGATATATATCTTTGATTTTGACAAATAGATGTAAAATTCAAATATGCTACTGGAGAAAGAATAAACTGATGCTTTCTCTCGACGCGTATGAGTGTTTTTGCGATTTATTGTCGAGGTTTCTATAGATAGAGATAATAGCAAAATCGTTAAATCTAACGTATTTTTAATGGTCACGAGCGGCATCAAGTATCGCAGTAAAATTTAGAAGCTGTGATGAATCGTAAATTTATAGAGGCATATCTTTCGGCTTTTCGCTCTCGAAAACCATTCGCAGCGGTCGACTGCGTTTCAACCACGGACATTCGTCAGGAGGAAAATCTCATTGCAAACTTCTTCATTCTTTCGCATAAGATGACCATCTGGTGATTCTCGCGATTTCCTAATGCGGTTGATACAATTGATACAATGCGGCTGTACAGAACGAGAAATACTGGGAATAGTGAGCAAGACAATGCATCGTAAAGTATCTGGGATTATTCTATAAGAGACACGTTCGTTTCTTCACACAGTATATTGCGTTGTTATTAATATAAAGTTACTAATAACTAATTCGATTGAAGACACTGACTAGAATGTACATTAAAGCCGTTGTAGACAAATCGATAATACATGTTTAACATAAATGCATGTTTAATATAAATATATATTAAACATGCGAAATATTTGCATTTTTACTTTTACACTAAAATTAGATTAGTCAAGTCATTGTATACTGATCTAATCTAAGTGTAAAAGTAAAATGTAAATATTTCGAATGATAAAACGGCCAATACATATTTCGACTAATAACAATAAAGTATATTGAGGATTTTGCGATTTAATACATGATGCATATATCTAGACAATATACAATTTATAAAATATTTACAAAATATTTGTAAATATTTATTATTATTTGTAAATATTTATAAGACTAATTTTAAATATTTTGTAAATATTTTTGTGGTTTTAGATTGCGCATACACAGACATCATAAACATTTATTACAAATATTATAAAATATTTGTTGTAATTGTATAGTAAATGCTATGAAAATACTTAATGAGACATTATAATCCAGGTAAAAAATACTTATTAGAAATATTTATTTATATTTATTATAAATATTACATAAAATATTTAGTTTATGTTTTAATAATAGATATTTCGAATAAAGCTTTATATTAAATATTTATAACATCTCAAAAAAATGATTAGTAATAAATATTTATCATATAAATATTCTGTGCTGTTTGGGTAATATTAATGCGCACCAGTGCGCATTAATGCGTCCATGAATTCATTACAAGAGAAGCATTCGGGATTGCTGAATTATTGGGTTGTCCGGAAAGTTCGTGCTGACTAACCTATATAATTTAATAAATGTATACTAAAATTTAAATCTTCTACGTTTCAATTTTCCTTTAAAATCGGCACGAACTTTCCGGACAGCCCAATACTTTCTAAAAAGACTCGCCTGAGTTTAGTATGCTCGAATTTCGCATCCGATTTTTACGACGAATTATTATGCGCTTAATTAAAATTAAAATCACGTGTATATAACGCTACGCGTTTTATCAAATACGAAGCATCGTACAGCATATAAATTCTGCGAGGCGCGATCGTTACTTCAGCGGGGCGCGGTCGAATAAACTCGTTTTGCTCATATGGATCGCTTTTGACTTCTCTATGTCGCGCCGCTTCTCGTATTTCTGTCTCATATGGTCACGTCTAAGTGCTGGAGTCCGCTGGTACTTTGTATCAATGATCACGTTCAGGAAATATAATAGTGCAGTTGCGAACCCTGTCAGTCGCGGCGATCGAGTATGATTGGTTGCATCTATCAGTATGCATCAATCATCAAACTCAATTTGCTATCGTAGCTCCGTGCAACAGTTTAATTTCCCGAACGGAAAACACCAATTATGGAAATTACCGAATCCAATTTGCTTTGGGATTGCCCTTAGATGGCCGTCTAATAAGATTGATCCTTGTATTCCGCTTTCATCGGGAGAAAGGTAGGAACAGTAAAAAGTGGATAAATTTCAGAAATAAGGATGCAATTGTATTTTAAGTATAACCCATTTAAGTATAATCCATAATTCGATGTGGTGTTAATGGATTTCATTCTCTCGCGAGTCGCGTTAATGGAACGGGATGACAACAGTCAGCTAAAATGTGCTTTTTCCTTCGGTATTTTATTACCGAATTTTAATTATGGTGTGGTTCATTCTGAAATCTACTATATGAGAAGTGCGAAATGAGAGAAAGTGGACGCTATTATATATATAGAGTATAGTTGATCCAAAAACCAGATTTTTTTTTGCGATCTTTTTGGAGCAACATTGCAGGATAAAATTCCGTTATATCTAGAGTAGCTGCTGAATATCACATTTCATTTCAAATACGCTTTCAGAGAATAATATATTAGATTTTCTTTTCTTCTAATCAATCAGGCAAAATTTTGCAACGCAGACCCAGAAATTCCAATAAAAATTCCAAAGATAATAATTGCTTCCACATTGCACGTGTAATCTTTCAATGTCTGCATATTACTTTGCGAAATATGATCGCGTTTCTCAAAGCGGCAACGTCACTTCCGGGACTATCGCGTGCGGAGAGAAAGAGAGAGTCAACGATCAATTTTCCAATTCATCTCGACATTATTTTTTTTTTTGTTGCGGGATCGTTAGAACCCTATGAAATTCAATTCGCGCCCCGTCATTCCCGTGTATCATTTCTGGATCCGCGTTACGCAAGTACCTTTCACTGGCATGCTAGCTGTCACCTTCTTCTGCAGCGAGCCACATTGTCCGCGTCTAGGCGATTCGGCGCGATGCGGTGCAGCGTAGAACAGCGTCGCGACGCGACGCGTCACGTCGCGTCGTGCCATACGGCTGCACGGCATGCGGACCGATGGTATTCTCGATGCGATGCGCGGCCCCTCTATTTTCGTCCGGCACTGGAATCCGCGTCGAATTCTATCATCCGCGTCCCCAAACGTCCCCCGTGAGCGATCTCGGAGTTCGCGCGAATATGAATATGTATGCGCGATGTAGTTAAGATAGTCCCGAGTATTAAATCTGTAGAACAATAGTACTTTTTATTTTCTCAGTCAGATAATCGTGCTTATGATTTTCGCGCGACTTACACTTTGTTTAAGAAAGAAATAATTTTAATAATTTCTTCAATGAATCTTAACGTGAATATAATGCGTGTATATATATACAGTTTTGATTAAAAATATTAGATACCTAATTGATTATTGTTTAAAGTTTTAACTTAAAAATTGATTTATGGCGTTTGCTGTGAATTATCTTTTGTTTCAAAAAACTTTTAAACTTATAATGCTCATAATTAATCTAATTGTAAAAGGCTGTATATATATATATATATATATATATATATATATATATATATAATATTTATAAAATATAATAATATAATAATATAAATATCATTGTAAAAATTCAGTGTCTAATAAGAATGATTGACGAATAATTGGAAATCTTTTTTTCTTATATTTTTCGGACAATAATATAATAATAATAAAATTCTCAATACGATTTATATAAACGTACGATTTTTTAAGTTTAATGAGTCCAATATTGAAAACTAATCAGATTTAAAATAGAAAACATTTCTGAACATTAATTGAAAATATGAGATATTTCTGGGTGCAGCAAAGATTTAACTATTCATGAAACTGCCCATAAATAGTAAGTAGGTTAAGATACAATTGCCTTACATCGAAAAGAATTTAAACGACATTTTATGGCAAGAAACATCTGTATAAAAAAAGAAATGATTAAATTCTATTTAAGATATATTTTTGAACTTAGCCAATTGGATTTGGTTAAGTAAGAATTAAGTAAGAATCAATATTAGATGTATTTTACGAGATAACAAGGTACGATTGCTGGAACGAATATTACTAGAATAATTTATGCCTTGAGGAAAGTAGAAGCAAGCTTCTGTCACCTATCTCTTTCCTTTTAATCCCCCTCTCACCGCTGATTCATATCCTTTCTCATCTTTATGCGCATATTGTGCTTCGTTACATCTTCACGAGAGTGCTCAACTACTTCGACGTTACGCATCTCCCGATTGCATAATGCACAGCGCACCGTTATTTCCCATAAACACAGCTGGTAGCCGCGGCCAATCTCTTATAATAAATCACTTTCCTTAACAACACGATTAGCTTCGGTCGGACGAAGAAAAATGGATATCTTAAGGGAGACAGAAAGAAAGTAAGTTCTACGCTTATTCTATGAAGAAATCTCGTTCTATGATTAGAAGTTTGGTTGTTTAATATTAGTTTTTTGATGGTACCTCGTTAAGAGTCATTAATCATTAGGTATAACAAGCTGCTAACGATTGCAGAGGAATGGAGTACGGAGTGCACGAATTAATTTTGAATTAGTAAGAATTAATCTTGGGAATCGAGGCGATAATAAATTAAACGTTAGAATGGATTATCTCACTAGGGGCGAGATAAGTTATTAAGTGGTCCACGAGAATACGGATCATTTGTATTTTACGCACTATTTCATTCCAAAGATTTTTTCATTCTCTAAGACTATTTCATTCTCTTCCTCAAACTTGCTCCATGTAAGGAGATACTTCGAGAAATAAAACAATAACGCTTTAAGTTAACTGTTGGCGATAACGCGTTTACATTATTGGTATGACAAAGACTAATACATCCCAGAAACGGAATTAACAAAACTTGGGCCAATATGGCCACGACTTTAATTCCTTAGGGAATAACTTAGGCATATCTTTCGTGAACGTTGACTGTCGCGAATTCATCGGCGTGGAGAAGAAAGCCGCGTGGGTTTCTTCTCGCAAAATTAACATCTCTATTAATATTATACGCGTCATGAAATTGGGCATGACTTACTGACTCTGAAACTACAGCACACGATAGGGCTCTGATTTAATAGTTAAGCCAAACGAATTTTAGCTGTGTTGCTTGATTGAGGCCGTAAAAAGTCGAATTTAAGGGCGAGGCTATATGTAACTGTCGCGAATGACTAACAAATCGTCGTAACTGAACTGTGTGGCGGATTAAACGTGGCTATTATCGAGTAATTTAAACACAGTAGTCGCAGAAACACACAGCATAGTGCACTAAACATCTCGCAACGCGATGACATGTACGAGCATCATTTATTGTTCTATTTTAATATGTTCCTCTCTTATTTCACCCAAAGCGAGGAAATTCTCTAAAGATGCTTGAACTTTAAAAATACATAGTAATTTAGACCGAATGTGATTGATAAAGTTTTGAGCTCAATTTCTTTTGCATATTTATATTCATAAAAGAAACCATATTGAGAATAAAAAATTGAATTTAATATATTTACAATAATAACAAACATTATAATATATATTTGCCAGATGATTTTTAAGAAGAAATAGTTATAGAAAAATGCATTTTGAAAAATATATACGAATAATGATGTGTAAGAGAATTCTTTGCAACATATAGAGCTCATATAGAGATAAATAAATGAAGCAATTCATAATTCATCTACTAGAGACAAGAGATATTGGCGTGGTGTATTCTAATGGTAATCTAACATTCCAAACTTACTCACGCCAGATGGTGAAAGTACAGCAACCTTTAGCCACTTTGCCCGTCAGCGTTTCTTCCGTTTACGTACTTGAGAGGAGACCTGGGAACGGTCACGGAGAAATGTGATTGACCCTTCTAGCCCCTGAAAGACCCTCCAAGGGTCTTAATGGAATTACTTTAAAACAGTCTTTCTATCCTTCTGTAATTTTCTGTAAGTTTTTTTTTGTTGTGTTGTCTGCATGTATTGTTCTGTTTAAGATACATATTTACATTTTAATTGATGATTAATATAATAATTTTTCCAAGCTTAAAATATTGTTGAAATAACAATTAACAGAATCCATTTATGTGTCTTGTTACATATGTATCGTTTTATATATATTATTTTTTTTTCTTATGTTTCACATGCTATAATAACGAAATGTTTGAATTATTTTCGTGAGATTAAACGGTGGTGAAATTGCTTTGGAAGAATTTTCATCATCTCTCTTGATGAGTGTAAGGGCACTGCGACTAGCGAGAGATTTACTCGAAACGAGTTTGACTGCGAAAGCATTGCCGCTGGAACAATGCCATGATCTGTTCTTTAGGAGGTACCGTTAAGGCACTAAGAAAGTCTCGTTCGCGTCTCGTTCAACTCTGTGTGAGACGAAAAGTGAGAAACTACAAGAGCATTACGAATTTAGATGCGTGAAGATCACGATATCTCAAAGTTTAACTGATAAGTGCATTTCAATGAAGGCTTTCGTGAAGCTAATTTGACGATACTGAATGAAGCTAATTTGACGATACTGAATGAAGAAGAACAAAGTCAATAGCACCATAAATTATCTGCACGTGATTTAAGGTTCTGTATATAATTATCTAAATTTTTGAAATAAGATAAACTATGAGAACGTAATTAAGGAAGACTCTAATTAATTAGCTTCCTCTCGCTAACTATGAGTCTATTAAATTAGATATGAAATGAACAATCTTGAACGAGTAACGAATCGCGTTTCTTTCTTTGTAATCAGTCAACATACTAAATAAGGTGAACTTTATCTGTAACTTATAAAGTGCATATCAATTAGTTCTAAATTTGACATGTCAATGGTCGATCAATTTAGAATTATGAAATCCTACGAAAAGATCTCTCCATTCTTTTTCTTACTAATCACGGATGAAGAACTACGAATCTTCGCCGTGAACGTCTGCGTTTTCATAGTTATTTCCCCAGAGTTTTTCTCGAGCCCGTCAAGAGAGGCCGACAGTATGTATATTTATAACGCCAGTCGCTGCTGGTCGGGAGATTAATTCACTGCGGGGCTTTTTTTACAAGGATGCAATTTACGTGGGTTAAGTAAGTGGGTAAGTGAGAGCATAGAGAACGGAGCGGCCGGCCGGCTGGGGATGATTAGGGCGGCGGGCGCCACGCAAAGTACACGCGCGTTGCATCGCCGACCAACTGCATTTTCTGCGACGGCCACTGCGAGTCTGAGTACGCATGCCATCGGGACTTACGTCGTCGGATGCAAATAATACATAAGTGCGTATAAGGCGGGGTGGGAGCGGGTGCCTACGGGAGTACGAGCTAATGACCGAAAGAGTATGAGGCCGCGTCCTCGAGTTTCCACGACGTGAGAAAAGAGATCGTGCACGACTCCACCGCGTTCCTTCGCAAACTTACGTCCACGTATCGGTTGAACTTTACGGTCCAGCTGCGTTATTATTTCAGCATTATTTCACCATTGCCGTAAGCGCGTAAAATGCGCGGATAAATATGCGAGGATTGTCCAATCCTTTTTCCTTCACGGATTCTGAGACTAGAAATCGATTTGTTTTCTTAACCGAAGGTTCCTCTTTGTCGTAACTGTTATCTTCAATAGTGTCTTGATGATTAAATCTTAAACTCCCTCCTGCAAGAGAAAGTTCTTGCAGAATTAATATTTGAACAAAAATTATCTTCTTATATCATCAAGAATTTATCATCATGATAATTTTCCAATTTGAATGTTAAATAATTGCATAATCAATATTTTCTGATTGAAGGTTTGAAAGCGAGAATGCAAGTCGAGATTCATTAAAATTTTATCATATCATTTCATTTCGTATTTATGTAATTTCTGTTATAATTTATAAGGAAATTTATAAGGCTTAAACTCCCGATGTCATTATTGCTTTTCTTTTGACTACGGCGGTGATCATTTATTTAAACACTTCCGTTGGAAAAATGCAATTGAGACGCTACACTATGCTGTTTTTTGCCTTTCAGTTTTTTTACGCGCCAGCATCGGCGCCCGACTAATTATCCGCAATGGCAGATAGTTTCGCTGCATTTCGCACCGGCGCGCGGCGCGGCGCGTTAATTTCCATCCGCCTGGATGTTTATGCGAGTCTCCGCCTTCTGCTTTCGTGTCGGTGACCGCGCGAATGCCGAAGCGCGACTCGAGCGTTGCTTTTAATTAATAGTCATAAGCTGTGTTGATAGGAGAACGTTGGTATCAAGGATACCGACCTGTTCATGCATTCCGTCCTCCAATGATTTGACACTGATTTCTTCACTTATGCTTATCGAGTTTATGCTTGTCGCGTTCTTTTACAGATATTTCACAATTAAGATAAAAATTTATTTACGTAATAATTTATGTGGAATATATTTAAAATGAAATTATGCTACACTGAACAAAAAGAATCTTGTATTAATTAGAATTTTAGTTGAAAGTGGACAAATTAGAATTTTCTGGTTAAATCTATTAGAATTCTGGTTGAGACAACTGGAATGATAATCAGAATCTTCTGGTTCGTCCATTTTCAACCAGACATCATTTCTCAATGTTTATATTTTTATACGAATTTCGTTATAAGGTCTCAAAAACCAAATCTTCGAATAACAAAAAAAAATTTTACACAGATTTATTTCGTTTTCATATTTTTATCAGAAGTCTTGTGAAACATGATAATTAAAAAATTATGCACAGAAAAATTAAAATAGAAATAAAAAATAAATTAGCTCATTTAAATTTCTATTATTTTATTATTAGTTCACTTCATATTATTACATTTTTATTTTATACGTCTGATATGTCTAGTAAAAATTTA
>Ga0157364_1001204_pt1 | contig 21333 bp, 15 predicted proteins | sample AttsexASBM2_FD_111476 | JGI IMG/M metagenome (GOLD analysis project Ga0157364, IMG submission 111476) | Fungus gardens microbial communities from leaf cutter ant in Ribeirão Preto, State of São Paulo, Brazil - Atta sexdens ASBM2 | ecosystem: Host-associated > Fungi > Mycelium > Unclassified ...
TGTAACATTTTCAATACTGGCAGTAAATTTGGAATATAGCCAAAGTGAGTAAAAAGAAGAATAAAAAATAAATTTTAAACTGTGTATTTTAAAAAGAATATTACGTGTTCTTAGAGAATATGTAAAACGTATTTTACGGCGAATTTGATTGGACATACTAGAGCGCAATGTATAAAGCCATTAGTACACTGATTTAATTTGAATGTAAGAATAAATTGTAAGTTATAAGCTGTATAACTCGTGATCTCGCGTAAAGGAATCATAATAGTGTCGTTGCGCTTGGCTTAGCGCCGAGGCACTATCGTGTCTCCTGATGAATAATATAAAAATAGAATGTATTATACAGAAATTCTGAAATTTATATAAAAATTCTGAAAAATTATATGAAAAATTCTGAGAAAAATGTTATAATTCTGACGAAAATTTTTCTTAAAATTTTTCATATAATTTTCAAAATTTTTATGTAAATTTCAGAATTGTTTAAAATTCTATATAATTTTATAACTTTAGAAAATTTCTCAGAATTTTTATATGAAGACTCTTAGAATATGTACGGTTAAGTAAATAGAAAAGAAGAGCGAACACCAAAACAATAATTATCTTTGATTCTAATATCAAAATGTTATTTTCTGATATCACATGAAGCTATTTCAGTAGTAAGCGTCACTATAGGTTTATAGCTGTAAGGGCTGACATTGAGCTTAAGTCTATGCCATCAATTAATTCACTATTAGAAAAGGAGAGAACTACTCCACGATTATTTCTCTCTTTCTTTCAATTAAGTCCTTAGCTTTTCTCGTGTAGAGTTTCTGTAGTAAGAATTAAAACACCTATCTTGCACTCATGTGCGCATCCGTCATTAATAGGGAACATGAGTATGAGATAAAGAGCGATATTCATAGTCCGTTCTTATTTCAAAATCGTCTTGAGAAATGTCTTAAGATGTTAATATATGTTAATTCTTCTGATTGGCTTATGATATCTTTAGACTGGTTGACAGCCTCAAATATAAAAATCGACTATGGGCCATAGCAGAAAGGCTAACTTATGAACTTAAGATAGTGTCTTATGATAGTGTCTTACTGCTAAGTTTTTTGCGTGTCATGCACGAATATCAGTCAAAGTGAAAAAACAAGTTATAACAAGCTATTTTACTGTTTTACTTATCACTTTCGTTTTCTGAATATGATGGAACTCTTATTAGAGGAATTCTACTCTCGTATGAACACTCCTATATCCTATAGTTTATGGTCTTATTGTTTTAAGTTTTTTTTGTGTGATCCTTGGTGAAGTCATGTTTATTAGTGTTTCCCTGAACGCATTCCTATTGTAAATCCTGCATAAGAGAAATCATTATTCATGATTTTGTATTTAAAAAAAGTCCTTTCTTGTTGAATAATAAAATTTATTTTTTTTCATGATTTTACAAAATATTTTATACATCTGTCTTTCAGAATAGACTATTGTTATAATTTCACTATAAATATGAATTATTATCTTATATTTTCATTTTGAAAAATAATGTTACACAAATTATTACTCAGAGCTTTAAAAATAAATTGTCATATTTATAAATGCAAAATTTATTGTATACAATTAATAAATTTATACAATTAATAAAATTAATAATTCAAGATACAATGACATATAAAAAGATATACACAAAGATGATTAAATATACAATTATATCATTCTATTTATATTAGAGTATTGATCAATAATGTTTATATCAATTTATCTCAGTAGTAAATACAAACAATAAATATAAATTCAAAATAATTAAATAAAAAATATAAATTGAAATACACATATTTTGTATATCATGTTTTAAAACAGAGAAAATTAGACGTGTTTTATTTTGACTTACAGAGGATATTGTTAGCACAGAGTAACGAACAGAAATAAGCTTCAAATATAAAAGCTGTATGCATCGACTTTTTTATCTCGGAACATGGTAGAGGTACATATATGAGCTTCTTTACGTAACAATCAAAACAAGCAGTTTTACATAGGTAGCAGCATTTTGCTTCATCCAAATAATCCACCAATGTATATGGTATTATACTTGCATCATACGTTATCCTATATAAGATATAAAAATTATCTTGATCCATTCATCACATATTTCAAGTGTTTAATTATACGATATAAATAAAAAAAAAGAAAACAAGAACCTAGACTTTAGAATGCTTTTAGCTGACCATTCAACAAGACTTGTCATCTTTACTGTCATTGCACTATCATTTCCACAAACATCATTTTTAATGTCGTAGGATTCCATAAACGAATTCTCTGTAACATCTAAAAGCTGTAATCGCAGATATGTGATGGTCACTGGTAAATACGACAAACGGTTTCTTGCTACATCCAAAACTCTCAGATTTCGTAAAGTTTTAATATTATGTGGTAGATGTGTCAATGCATTTTGGCTAATCTTTAGATGTACCAAGGCATTTAGATTTTTAATCTGTGTTGGCAATTCAGTTAACTGTGAATAATAAAAAATTATAATAATAAATTTATAGACAACAGAATCTGCTTTATTAATATAATTTTTAAATTTAATTGGATACTTACTAAATTACTACTTATATCTAAGAAATGCAAATTATGCTTAATGGCAGTTTGCTCTAGCCATGTCCACTTCGATTTAGGTGATTTTCCAAGATTATTTTGCGACAGTAAAAGTTGTTGAAGATGAGGTAAGGTGCCTAGCTCCTTTGGCAAATAGGAAATGTTATTGTCCGACAAATCCAGAATTCTTAGACTTTGCAAACGCAAAATTTGTCGATCAAATGACTTTCTGCTCAGTCCACTTAAAATTAATTGCTCTGTAGTTCTTGGGAAACCCTGTAAGGTTGGATACTCAGACTTTTTCTTTACTACAACTTTGACTTTTCCCATGGAGAATTGATTCGAGTTGAAAAACACATTAGGCATAACTGTATACTGATTTACGAGACCCTCATGCTGAGAATGTCTATTTATTATTTGATTCAATATACAAAGAAAGCTTTTCAATTGAATTGAATCACTCTGAATTATCAGATCGTGACAAGGTTGCGTCAATCTTATTGTAACTTTGCCATCGGCGATAAACTTCGTGAATACTTGTTTTATATTATTAACAATCTAAAAATAAAAAGAAAAATGATTATTTTATATTTTTCAAAAATAAAATGAAATATGGAATTTAGATTCTGCTGAAAGTATGAAAATTATTAAAACGATATTAAAGTCTAAAAAAATCTACAATGAAAGTAAAGGCTACACACTTTTTAACCGTTAGACATATCGTAAGAATTAGCCAATCAGAGCTCAAAATTTGTGATGATTTTTTAATGTAATTGGCTAATTCTTATGGTACATCTTTTACAGATTATAGAAAGTATGTATAGATCCCTTAAAGCCAGAAGCACATAGAAAAACTAAGGTGATAAGACTTGAGTAATAAACGAATGACCAATAGAGTACATAAGGTAATAAACCTTAGATTCTCTATTGTGATTGTCTGAAACGTTTCACTGCTTATGTCTTATTTATGTTTTTAGCTTAAAATCTATTCTACAATAGCCGTAAGCACAGTTATGATTGTAAATGTAAGAATTGAATCAATCATGTCGAATAGGAGGAGAATATTTGACTGATTGATCAATTCTTACAATCATGATTATGCTTATGGCTATTACAGAACAGGCATGAGAATTGACCAGTTATAGTTAAATATGAGGAGAATATTCGACTGATCAATTTTTATAATTACATTTTATAACCATTTACAACTATGCTTACTCAAATGTAAAATTAAACGAGATTAAACCCTGGAATACAGATCTTTGTATAATGCATAATTTATAAAGTATAAGAGAATCAATTAATTAGTCTTTTATTTTATGGAAAGAAAGAAAATGAAGAACTTTAATTGATTGATTTTTTTTATGTATTGAATTCTTATGTATTAAAGAATGATCGAGTGTTCACTGATTAATTTTTTCCATTGAACGCAACTATTACTCCTATCATAAATGACTTATAAAGTTCATTTTATAAATGCATAGTTATAAGAGTTGATCTATTATAATCGAATATAAAAATTTTCTACTCTGATCAATACTTACAACTATAGCAACCTATGACTATGATTATGCAATTGTAGAATGAGTTTGTTAGAAAAACAGACAATTAGATACTAGTATTACTGTTAGCTACCTGATACTTGGTGCCTTGCTTGTTCTGTCGTGTTTGTAGATACAGATACACGTCATCTTCGACCGATTTCTTAGTGAATACCAAGATCGACTGTGATCTTCTCTGCGAGCAGACAGATAATATTCTATCGTGGATCTCGATATAGCAATGAAACTTCATAATCGTTCACTATTCCGCACACCAGTAAATCGTCGAATCCGGGGCAACGTCAAATGTAATGAACAGTAATGAAAAAAAATTAAGGTAATTCTTCAGAATAGCTACCTCACCTCTGATTTTGATGAAATTAGGCTCATTTTATCAAAATTAAAGGCTATTCTGAAAAATTACTAAACTAAAGAATTACCTTACCTAAATTAACTTCTAAAACGCTGCGATAACAAGTGTTATACAGGTTATACATAACCTATGCTACAAGTAATTAAATATTCTTCTCTGCTCTTCTTTTGAAACTTTTTTTTCTTTTTAAAGGCCCCTATTTTGATTTCCGATTCACTAAAAGATTGATAAAATGGTCCATTAAATCCGGTATTTCGGTGTATGGCTCCTCGTAGAGCACGCATAAACAATAAGTTTGTTCGCATTGTCCGAAATCCCTCTCAAATTTTTGAATTTAAAATGAGATAGATATATATTTGAGTGTGTTGAAAGGAGAAAAGGCGAAGATGCTAAATGCAAAAAATACACGAACAGACCAAGTATAAATTTTTCCTAGAAGTTTAGTAACTTTTATCTAGTCCTAACCAAGTTGGCAATAGAGAGGTCGCTAATGATACATGAGTAGAGAGAAACCTGAAAGTGATCATCTCGACTTTTTTCGTGATCAAATCTCTTAGGCCGGGTTTACACCTTGACGGAAAAGTGTAAACCAATCAGAACTCGCAGTAATAGGCGATACATTTCGCTTGTCTGCCTCTGTCTTTCCATGAGTTCTGATTGGCTTCTGTTTTTCCATCAAGGTGTGAATCCGGTCTTTGGATCCGACGTACGTCATATGCTCTGCAATCAATCAGAAAACAGGATTTTCATCGACTTAATTTCTATCGAGGGGTTAAACCGGATCAGAATGTAAAAATTAACCAACTACATTCCCCTGTTATAGTCGAACGACAGGGAAATCGACTGTAGTTCTTACATTCTGGGAGTCGATTGTGAATTTTGAAAGGAGATGAAAATTACAAAAGTGAGCAAAGATTACTATATATTGACCAATTAAATTATAAATACTTTAGTGAATTTGCTCAATTTTGTAATTTTTACTTCTTTGAAGATACACAATCGACCTTCTGATCAGGTTTAAATTCTCGATGGAAACTGGATCGATTACGAAATAAAATTCTGTTTTCTGATTAGTTGTAGAACGTCGTACAACGCATGTCAGATCCAGTGTGAATCAGCATTAGAATAATGTCGATATTTTCATGGTTCTTTTCCATACTATTACGCGAGTTAGACAAAGATACACATTCAAAGTTAATTATTCGTCCTTGTCTTATGCACGTAATAGTATGGAAGAGAACCACAAAAACATGGATACTACCCTATTGTGGAAAAGGCAGTGATATCCATTCTCAGATTTCTCTCTGATGATAATAAGTATGAATTTTTCGATATCGAGGATATCGATATAGTATCGCTCATCGCGAAATCGCATCCTCGCGACTCGTCATAGTGAAAGAACAGCCAGTGATTTCAGTTGTCGCGGTTATCATCACTGATTTTTCAACGATTGGTAGGCGGAATTGGGCGGAATGTGTATCTGTTCGCGCGAGAAAGTTGAGATAGACGGAGTGATTCGGAGGCAATTCGGAGTCGAGCAGACCCGAACGGCCTCAGTCCTGCAAGAATTCTCTCTTCCATAATCTCTGATACGTGATACGACGGCAAGATACCGTCTATCTCCAGCAAAATGTTATGAGCAGTTGTGATTGTGAATCGCGGACCTTTTTTCAAGATCACACTTGGTATGGTGCTGTCACAATTGACGATTTTTTGAGTCCCGGCAGGAAAAGTCACAGGTTTTCGTCGTTGAAAAATCTTGAAGATCGTTGTGCTTTCTTGTTCTTCCCTACGGGATATCATCTAAACAGGGTTGAATAATTTCTCGTTTCGCGAACGATGCTGTCGCTCGTGATGATTGATTGCGTGTCTAAGCGGTGGATCCTGCTTCTTCTGTTTGTACTAAGTCAAACTAGTCATGGCCATGACGAAGATGCACATACTCTTCGGTATACCCACGATAACTTTTCCATCGAAGTTGGCAAGAAAAATCACTTCGTCATGTTCTATGCGCCATGGTAAAGAAATACATGTATTCTGATTATATAGTCATGCTATAAATTGTTTCTTAAAGAATTGATTTATTTTATAATTAAAAGACAGTGTGCAATTTATACTTGCTTTGGTAATTGTTGAGTTGAACTATCTCACGTCTGACATTGATAAAAAGTAGGTCCATTCGACGTATTTTTGCATGAAATCTAGCAAAAAAAGTTTCTAGCAATAAAATTGTACAAACGAAAAATTGAGGGCTGTCTATAATGGTAGTAGCAAGTTATAAGCTCTAACAATTAATCAATCAATCAAATGGAAGGAGATCAATTGATTGATTGGTTAGATTTTTAGTCCTGATCGATAATATGCGGAGTAAATTTGGTATAAAAAGTAAAGTTAAAAAATTGACCAATCACAGTCGAATGTGAGAAGAATACTTGATTGTGATTGGTTAATTTCTTACTTTATTTCTCACACCAAGTTTGTGAATTAAAAAGCCCCTAGGCACTCGTCCGCTGTGATTGGTGATCATCGATTTAAAAAAAGTAACAAAAAATTACTTTTAAAAATCGACAATTAGTAGTAATAGTAACTTGTTAAAAGGTAACAAGTTACAGTTACTAATTATCGATTTTTAAAAGTAACTTTTCGTTACTTTTTTAAAATCGTTGATCACCAATCACAGTGGACGGATGCCTAGAGGCTTTCTAATCTCAAGCGCTGTAAATGGCTTGTGTCCAATCAAACCATGTTCAATCGTAAAGTAACTGTAAAATTCATTACTATTATAAAAAATAATGTAACTATGTTACCGTTAGAATTACCGAAAAAAAGATAATGCAGTTATCAGTAAAATTATCAAAAAAAAATAACTCTAATTTCGCTACAAATAAGGGAGCATTTATATTGGCTATAACCTTATGCTGTATGCTATAATCTGTAAATATTGACTAATTACAAGTATTCCCCTGTCATTCGATGATAAGAGGGGGAATACTCTAGGATGATTAGTCAATTTTTACAAGATTACGGCATATGGTTACGGTCAATATAAACGCTCTCTAACGAATTAAGGCCATTATACACAAAATTATGTTATATTAGCTGCAATAAGCATCTAACATAAAGATGCCATATGATTTACATAACATGCTCATTGGTCTAAGAGCCTTATGTTATGATTATGTAATATGGTTTTGTAGCTTATATAATTTTGTATGTGATATGATTCCTTACTTCCATTTTTCTGATTTTAATGTTATTTAATATGTTATTAAAATTTTAATATTTTACATGTAATACAAAAAATTTGTATTACATGTAATTAAATGTAAAATGTGCAGCAACAAAGGGGATTTCAGACCCTGCATGTAATTGATTGCCACAGGAAGCAAGACAAACCCAAATGAAAGAATATTTTATATGAAGTTTCATTCCACAAAAGATATCCATTTCGAGATATCAAAAAAATGTGATTTTTCATTAGTATCTTTTTCTCTTTTTCATCTCAACGGATATTTACAAAAATTTAAAAAAAAGAAAAAAAAAGATATAGAGTATGGATATGAATATAGAATATCAAAAAGATTAGAGTAAGAATTTTTTTGTTATTCGTGATTTCAAAATTCTGTTTTTAAAAAACTCAAGAATTTAAAAATCGTATTTTTTATTTGATCTGAAGGACCATTTCTAAAATAATTCAGTAGCTTATCATATATTATTGGGTTGAGGAGAAAGTTCAACCTTTTTTTTTTTTTAGTTCAAAATTGTACAATATCTTCGTTAAAAATGAATGAAATTAAAATTTAAGAGGTTTTAAAGCTTGAAATCTCTATTTTCGAAAGGTTACTATATTTTTTGAGTTTCTGTGAGTTTGATCATTTTTACATATAAAAAACTACGAGCTGATAAAAAATTTTGTTTTCACTTTGGAGGTTTTTCATGTCCCAAAAAAAAATTTACGAAAAATTTTTGAGTACCTATCGTGAAAGCTTGAAGCTTTCCCAAAATTATTAAAAAAAATATTTCTACGTTTTTTTGTTCTTGAGTTATTCGCGAGTTAAGTAAAGGAGCATTCTGACTGTGATTTCTCATAATTCCGATAAAAATCATACCACAATTAAAAAAACAGGTTCTTAAAACTGAAACTTTGCTCTAGCGAATTATTATATAATTGTAACGAATTATTATATAATTGTAACGAAAATTTCGCAGCAAATGAAAAACTTTTGCATAAAAATATAAAGAAACTTTCTTTCTTATCCAATATATTCGATATTTTTTCAAATTTTTAGATTTGGTAAAATATATCGAAAAAAAATTTGTTTTCAACCAATTTCTAACTTTGAAATTTATCTTACTCTAATACGTTAAAAGACTTCAAGTTTTTGATCTACAAGGCTATTTAACCCAAAATGGAAGCTACAACTCTAATCAGAGATCTAAAGTTGGAATGTTAACTTTACATATCCATTGTAATTAATCAATTCAATAAAACAAATATGTTTCATGCTATTTTTTATTTCAATTAAAAAATAAATCTATTTTTCTTAGAAATAAAACTTATGTAGCACAAATATTATTTTTTATGTTAATTGAATGATGAAATCTAATTGGGAATATTCTGTATAAGGTGTGGGCATTGTCAAAGACTTAGTCCCACGTGGGAGCAGTTGGCAGAGATCTCGAATGAGGAGGACAGTAATATAAAAATCGCCAAGGTGGATTGCACAACCGAGAGCATTTTGTGCAGCGAGCAAGATGTTACTGGTTATCCTACGTAATACATTTTTGCCATCTAACTTAACTTTTGTCCGAAACAGATTTTTTGAAAATTGATTTTTAATTTATGCGTGCCATAATTATCTGATAATATCTCTATGCGTGTAGTGTTATACAGATTTATTTGTAAATTATCTTGAAATGTATTGCAATTACATATAACGTTATGATGATCTTTTGACATAGATTGAAATTTTACAAGACTGGAGAAACTAAAGGCATCAAGTTCCGAGGTACTCGTGATTTACCTACATTGACTTCTTTTATTAATGATCAGCTAGGTAGTTCAATGGTGTGTATATTTTATACTATTTTATACAATTTCGTGCTATTGTATTGAATTGTTAGTCACAGTTTATATGTTCCAGGTTGAAGATGTCATGCCGTCTCCTCCGGAAGCAGTGAATGGATTACTAGAATTAACGGAAGATACGTTTGAAAAACACGTATCTTCTGGACATCATTTTGTTAAGTTTTACGCACCCTGGTGTGGACATTGCCAGAAATTAGCTCCAACTTGGGATGAATTAGCCAACAGTCTTCGCAACGACGACGTAGTCAGTATTTCTAAGATAGATTGTACACAGCATCGTAGTATCTGCGGCCAGTTTGACATTAAGGGATATCCTACGCTACTGTGGATTGAAGATGGAAAAAAGGTATTGATTGAATTATCGATTTTTTTTCCCACAAAGAATAGTTATTTACAAGGTAGTGCTTACTATCTGAAAAAAATCTGGAAAACCTGAAATTTTGAAATTTTTTAAAATGAAAATCACGAAATTTTTATGAAAATCAATATTCAAGGAAATCCTTGAAATTTTATTTTTATATTCTGTCTTTTTCTGAAAACATTTGTTTTTTTTCCTGATAATGTAAAATGTCAACAATCGGTAATAATAATAATAATAATAATAATAATAATAATAATATTATTATTATTAATAATAATAGCTTTATTGAATGCTATGACTTATAATTAATTGAAAGCAACACGTATAGTATATGATAATAAACTAAAAGCACATGAAGGAATTAGAAAGATGACCTATTCCGGATGAGTTGAAAGTAGGGAGATCTGTCAGCCAATCAAGTTTTGAGTTTGCAAAAATTCACATAACTCTGAAAATAACGCTGAAAATGAGCTTAATTTCTGATTGGAGATCCTCCGCTATTATGCGCAATGGGTACCTTTCTAATTGCATCATGTTAAAAGTACATGTTAAATACAATAGACATGATTGCAACTGAGAATTGATTTGATACCTAATTTAATTAGAAAGCGGATGTATTTACATATATTTACATATATTCTCTTGACATATATTTACATATATTCTCGCGAGTTTTTATTAAAAAAAAATCAGGATAATAGAAGATGATATAAAATAGAAATTCATTAATATTAATAATTGTAATGACCAATTTTTATACTATTCTATAAATGTGGCTGCAATTGAGAGAAGACAAATGTAGAAAATATCTCGTTTACTTTAAATGTTTATCAAAATACATTCAATCGATACATTTTTATGTAAAAGTAAAGATTTAACAAGGAAAAAATCTCGCTATATCTCGAAGCAAGATATTATTAATAACAGTTTGTTATTACTGAGATTATAAAATCTAATCATATCAATATGCATGTGCGAATTATGCAGTGTGCATGTACTGTAGTCACGTGTGCATGCAATGGCTAGCCATATGCGCATGCATTTTACATATATTAAATCTTTAAAAATGAATGAGCAGAGCTGGGTATGTATTTGAATTAATTTGAAATATTTTTATTTGACCTTATGACTTTCGTGATTTTCACGTGCTTCCTATGCAGAGCAACTTTTATGTATTATGTGGGCTTCCACAGTTAATACATGTCTTTAATCTTTGGCTGTTGGCATTGCGTCTTTTTCGAAGAGTGGTGAGCATCCGCGCAATTCAGGCAAGCTTCTAGTTTCTCATAGAACTCATTAATCTCTATATAGTCACATTTGAAGCAGAGCCGAACAGTAACTACAATTTAACTAGATTGATCGTTTTTTCGATGATAATGATATCTCGCCTTTTATCTTGCAGACTGCTCAAGAGTCTTCGATTTGGCCGGTTTTCCTGTTTCGATATTTTGATATTTAAGTATGAACAGATTCGTGATTATAAGATTAGCTTTCTCTATCTCAATTGTTTCCTTCAGTTCTTCAAGAGGCATGTTTTCCGAATTCTCTGATTATCGCTTTCCTACTGATTTTGAACTTGGAGACAAAAGTTATCTGTTACTTACAGTATTATGTTAGACAAAGCATTGTTCACTAGTTTTTCAACTAAAGGTGACCTTCCAAGTATCTCTCAAATATTTGTATATTTAGCTAAACTTTATATTATAGGAACTGATCTTTTTTGAGATACTAATAAAAAGAAATTACTTGCTCCTCATTTGTTTGTTTGATATGACTCGAAAATGAATAATGTATAAATCCTTCGAGAAAACATCGTGTTTAAATCTCCTTTTTTCGAGACTATTTTTTTGTATCCATCATCAGGGTTTTGGGATCCGATATCCCATGACCATCTTTCTTAGCCTTGTAGGTAGTATAAGAAACTTTCTGAAGGAATCTACTTGAGGATCCCTTAATTAGGTTTAGATGAGTTCGTTATCTGTGGATTATCATTGCAGCTACTATCCAATAGTTACATTTACACGGCTCGATTTATAACATTGAAGTTACAAAACTGGCCAACATAGCCATTCTCCTTCGAAGAATGGAATGACTGTGATTGGCCAGTTTCATAATGTCGATGTTATAAATTATTGACGTTAGATGTCGTGTAAACACTATATTTTACAACGAAATTATTACATCGATATAATAACTCAAAATCGTTTAGTGAAGAGGCTTAGGACCGCCACACATAAAATGACATAAACTGATTTTTCACATTATTTCATTCTTTCAGCTCGGAAATAAAATAAGTCTGACCGTGTAAACACGATTTACTTAAGTAGGAATTATAACATCAGCGTTATTAAGTCGAAGTTAAGAAGCCATATACATATAAATGTATTAAATGTTATAGGAACACTCCATCTAGTTACACTGGAAAAGGAACTCATTTTTGCTCCTCATGATACATTGCTGATAGTGGAATCTTGTAGTTTACATTATATAATGTAAATAAATAAACATAAATTTTCAGTATTATATGTTAGGATAATAGTGTATTTTAACCTCTTTTAATTTATTTTTTTGTATAAAGAAAGTTGGTATTGTAATAAGCTTTTGTGTAAATGTTTGACACTTGATGTTCCTGTAATGACATCTTCAGGTTTCTTTTTGATTTATAGTTTGATTATATACTTTTTTGCAAGAGACAATGTAATACAGTAATCACTTCATCTTTATTTAACATTAAACGACAAAGTAATGATCCACTGTGTTACACTTATGTCATCTGTATTTCTTCCCTCACGAAAAAAACTACTGAGCACTACTACACTGCTACACTATTACACTGTTAATATACACTAAATAGTAAATTCGATCACTATTGCACTGGTACACTATTGTAGTAATTTCTTTTTGTGAGAAAATATTCATTAAAAAAATTAATGTACAAATTTTATTTTATGTTTTTTAACTGAAATTACTTTATATAAGATGTTTACAGTGTATAATTTTAGCTGAGGTCTCTATAAGTCTCTTTTTTGTTTTGAACTCTTAAAAAATTCTTTAATTTTACCTAGAATTTTTAATAGAAAATCCAGGAATTCTTAGGGAATTCTTTATATTATTTCAGTAAACATTAAGTCTGTTCTCGTTTAAAATTCTCAAAAATTGTCATTTAAAATGAGATAAATGTATATATGTTCGGATGTTAAAAAGAAAAAAAATGAAGATGTAAAAAGTGACGCAAGTAACGCAAATAGATCTATTTCTTTTACATAAAAGAACTTTTGATAGAATATTTAATGGGATATAAATTTCTAGGTGGATAAATATACTGGTCAACGTACTCACGAAGAGTTGAAAGCTTATGTGTCAATGATGCTGGGTAAGAATGCAGAGAATGAGTCAAGCCGGAAGCTTGAAAATACTGACGGAATCCCGAATGCTATATTGAGTTTGACAGCTGATAGTTTCAAACAAGGTATTGAAAAGGGTCTTTCATTCGTCAAGTTCTTCGCACCCTGGTGCGGACATTGCAAACGTCTGGCTCCCACGTGGGAAGAATTAGGTAAGAAGTTCTTCGGCAACGACAATGTAAACATTATCAAAGTCGATTGTACACTCGACGTAAGTAAACAATTGTGCAATGAACAGGAGGTAGATGGTTTTCCAACTTTGTACTTATATCGTAATGGACGCAAGGTTTCAGAATACAATGGCTCACGTAATCTCGACGATTTGTACGACTTCGTAATGAATCACATGAAAACACATGACGAATTGTAATTTTGTTTGTCATTAAAGCGTGAGGTGTGTGTGTGTGTGTGTGTGTGTGTGTGTGTGTGTGTGTGTGTGTGTGTGTGTGTGTGTGTGTGTGTGTCGCCAATTTCAAATAATTTAATTAATTTAAGATGCATGACGTTTCGATTTTTTATTGCCAAATGGAAATAGAAGAAGCGGGAATTTTTTTCATTTTTGTATCTTATATATCGAGAGATAAAGAAATGATACGTTAACATATAGAATGTAACATACTCAAATGTAATCCCGTGTAAAAAAATGTGCTTTCAAAATATACCTATTTATTTGTCTTTTTTCATTTATTTTGCATTTATACATATAATTCTTTTTTGTTTATTCCTTATACTATTATATTATTTATTCCGTATATTTTATAGTGGGGCTATAAAATTTTATTAAAAGATAAAATAATTAATGTTGATCTTGTTCTTCGCGTATCCAATATATTGATTTTGTCTGAAATAAGAAAGAATAAGTTGATTGATCCTATTATAGTTTTTAACATATGTTTGTATTAGTATGACAGCATAAGATGTTTGTTATTTTAAATAGATTAGATATCTGAAGATATCTAATGACTAATTAACGGATATGCGCGCGCGTGTGTGTATGTGTGTGCGTGTGCGTGTGCGTGTGTGTGTGTGTGTGTGTGTGTGTGTGTGTGTGTGTACACACACACAATATACCAGAGTTAAAATCGTAAATTTCAATAGGATCCTTCAATTGTATTCTGTATGATGTAAGCTCTTGGAAATTGTAGCAATATCAAATTGACCAAATGCAATTTTTATTATTGTAATTTGATTACATTGACAACCGTAATTGTTTCAATGCACAGAAGTCATAAATCCTCCCAGCAAACCGCAAACGAGACAACTTAAAATGTTACACGAGTGTCAGAAATGTTACATGTAATATTATTTGTAATGATAAATATAATGTATTAGTACGACTCTATGTCAACAACTTTGAATATAATATTTGTATCTGAAATATATCAATAATATATTAATGTAATACATAAACGTCCTTTATATATATTTTATATGTAAAAAAGACGTTTACATAACAGTGTTGCTAACTTTAATGGACTACATTTTTTTATTTTCAGCGTTAAAGTAAATACAATAGTGATAAAAATTGATATTATGATAACATTTAATTTTGAATCGATTGTGAGCAATCTGCAGGGCTGTGTTCGGGGAGGCAGAGCTATTTGAATCATTCCATCTATATTGTTTATTAGATGTAAAACAAGGATAGGATGAAATGCTGTTAGCATTTCCCTGAATGTATCCGTGACGACTGGAAGTTGAATAAATTCAATTACATATGTGTAATATGTATTTTATACGTACCAGTCGTATAACATTTGTTAAATTGCTGAAAGATTACAGTTGTAGTATTTATGTTAAATATTTTGATTTACATATGTTAGATTACATTTTTAAATAATTGTTATGATTATGCAACGAAAAAATATAGCTTTGTTCTTTTTAAAAACCCTCAAAATTATGTGACAATTACATATCGTCTCTATGCTTTGCCAGTTTGATTCTTCAATCCATTGTCAATTGACTAAATAAATCGCATGGGAAGTATATCGGACTTCGAATGTTTCAATGCTCGTTTTTTTAGTAATGTATAATCTAATATACATTTATTTGAATATAACCGCATCTGCGGCAAATTCTGCGCAATGTTCATACGAAAATAATGAGCAGTACTTGGCTATACTTGGTTTTTCCAACATGGATACGATAACCTTGTGTACTAATATTTATCTTTTCTGTATCTTTCATTATTTTTTATTATTATAACAAGTCAGTAACGAGTCAGCCTCGTGTAGAAACATGGTAAACATTTTTATTAATCGTTCATGGTCACACTGGAATCAAAATGATCCCAAAGCGCATTTAACCTATTACCATATTCACAGTTTTTGTTTTTTGAAGACAAAAAAAATTAATGTTAAATACGTTCCGAGGTCATTCTGACCCTGTGATTATTAACGGTTCAACTTTTTAAAGAAGATTATGAAGGGTTGAAATAAACGGGAATAGGGCCTTCTAATTGTTATAATGAACTGCCCTTAATCGAAAAAATATTTATCGTATTAAATTGCGATGTATGTACAAATTTGTAGCATAAACAGTGTTGATATTGAAAAATATAAACAGTTTATCGTATCCGTTAAATACGTACAGTCATCTTGCAATAAAATAATATTTTTCTCACTTTTCTTTGCGTGGAACCTAACAAGGTTTACAATAAGACACGCTGAAATTCTCGCTATCGATGATGCGATACTGATAATTTTTGTAGATAGTGAAGTCTACTTCGCGCATTTGCAAAACGTGAGTCATAACCTTCTTGACTACTGGTAGGAAGCCTGTCACATTCGCAGCAGTTGCAAGTTGATCATAGTAAGCCCATTGTCTGTCCTTTAACTTGTTAATGTGTCTCAGCTAGGGACAAAGAAAAACGTTATAATTCAACAAGATCTCTTATCTAGAATAAAGTTCTAGATAACCAGAGAAGCACAATCATTGTTAAGAGTTCTGATTAGCTATCGTAATGCCAATTAGATTGATTCTTTGGTATGTATATAGTAATAATTACACATAATAAAAATCATTTTTATTTTAGATTAGACGTAATTGTAATTCACTAAATTATTATTGTGTAATTAAAGATATATAAAAATTCTGAATTATGTTATGTCTTGATTATAACTTTACTGAAAAAACTTTATTGAAAAAAAAAATCAAATTTTTTTAGTCAATTATTTTTTAAGAATTTAATTTTATGGAAAATTCTTTTATATTATTAAATAGTAAAACGATTTGCTATATTTGTGTCTGTCTGATAATCTAGGATACTAACCTGATAAAAAATTCATATCATAATATTTTAATTTTCTCTTTATAAATTTATAAAGATTTTTTTGAAAAATATCTCAAAAACTTCTTCAAATTTTATAAGTTTTCTTTGGAAATTATAAAATGAGAAATTTATAAATATTTTGTAACTCAGATATAAAGAATTCTAAAATAGGCTTTTTCAATATTTCTGAAAAATGTTCCAATTTATACAAAAAAGTTGAGAAATTTTCTAAAAAATTGTAAAACTATATAGGAATTATGAAAAATTTTTAAATTTATATGGAAAATTCTGAAAAATTATATAAAGAATTCTAAGAAAATTGTTTACCAAGGTCGTGATTGTTATATCAAGATATCTTCCCTGAAAGAATCATCATTTATTGTCAATCAACGACATATACAGGATGTCCCTTCATACAGTATCAAAACTACAGCATATGAAAACAAGTTCAAAGTGTCTAATAAACATATGTCCGATTCCGAACAATTTCGGAATTTTTTCTCGACGAATTATTTGTCCGATAATATTTTCGAAAAAACTATTGTTTTTACGCAATAAAAACTTATTGATGAATAAATAAAAGTGTGAATACAGTAGAACTCGGATTATTATGGTATAGGATTTTCTGATTCAATTTAGTTCGCTCTACTTACCTATAAATAGTGATGCACCTATGTGATTGAAATTTGGAGCGTTCATGGAGAGAAGATTAAAAGTAAGCCCAAACCACACAGACAGACAATTGATGATCTCTTGTATACGTATAATCGAAAAAAAATTTCCTTGTTTAATAAAATTTACACTTGTTTCTTTAATTTCGGTTGGAACTAAAATAGGATAATGTCCGAGATCATTGACGATAGAAAAAAAAATGTGTACCTAATGTCAGACACCCCGTACATGTCATTGATACCAATCTATCATCGTTTCTCAAAATGCAAGCTTTTCCTGCAAATTTGTATAAATTAATCGTGAATCACGTACCGGAATGCCTTTGTCCAATAGAGAGTTTTTCTCGATTTCATATTCTTCGCGCATCTGTTGTGCGGACGGTAATTTAATACGATCTTCGAGAACCCCGAGGATATATTGTGCTTGGATATGAAACAATGGAAACGGTATCACCATCGCGGGCAAGCCCATGAAAAACAGATTTGTATAGTCCATATGCACTAGATGCTTGTAGACAGGTTCCACATGATCGTCGTCCGTACATATCTCGACTTTAGCCGACATAAAGGGATACGTGAATTTGTAACCTGAGAAGAAATTATGAAACTATTTATCATGAATCATGAAGAAAGTTTAACTGGAATTCTGATATGCATTACCAGTGCAGAATATGAAATCGTCCACTTCCACTGTTGAACTGTCGCGGAAGGTAAAGATGTTCCCCTGGATGGACTGGACACCGGGTTTTTGCTCGAGATTGCTCGATATTTTCGATTTGAGTTGCTCCGGCAAATTGTGACTCAGATATACCTAAAATCACCAAGGGAACTAAAGGATTAATAAAAAAATTGCGTCGAATCGTTGATGATTAAGATCATGATGTAAATACATCATGATTAGGATTATTATGCCATTGCTACGCGGCGGTTTTTTTTAGCACTTTACGACGTACGATTTATGGTCGAAGATTATGTATCTCAACAAAGATTCGGAAAAGACCTCGCATAAACTTTATCTCGCATAAACCTCGAGGGAACTGAATTTTGGATAAAATTTTAATATATTTTATGTAAGGGCCATGGTTTATGTGAGAATACTAACCGAAAATTTAACTCAAATTTTCGTAAGATTTGTCAGAGTTCCTTTGATTCTGATGATATTTATCAGGAAGGGACATTATCAGAAAGATGAAAGTATAACTTCAAATTTGTCAAAGATGATAATTAATAGTGCAGGGATTTATGTGCCAGCGTACTTTATCAGCATATTGCGAGACTTCCATGGCGATATCAATGCCAGACCAGGACGCGCCGAGTATGCAAACCTTCTTGCCGGTATAGACCTCTGGCACTCTGTACTGATGGCTGTGAACACATCTACCGCGAAAGCTTTCGATACCTGGAATATGCGGAATACGACCAACAGTGTAATGTCCGTTGCACAGCACCACGGCGTCGAAAATCTTTGTGGTTTCTGTTTTGGTCTCCAATGACTCGTATGTCACCATCCATAATGTCCGGCCGTTAATAGTTTCTGGCTCTACGTGCTTTACTAGGGTACTCAACTGAAAACAAATGTGATCCAAAATAAAAACATGACAAAAAACGAAGAAATATCAATGATTTTAACATATACATATATTCATTCGCAAGATTGAAAGTGATACTTTATAAAAATAACGCGTTACTATTACCTTTTTTTTTTGTAAATTCGTTATTTGTTAGTAATTTTGAAAAATAATGTGTTGTTATTACTGTTACTTAGAAAGAAATGTTTTATTATTTTTTTTTATTACTTTTTTATAATTAAAATAAAATATTAATGTATATAATAATAACAATCAGTTTTCATCAGTCATTAATAATAACAATCAGTATTAAGATTTAAATCATAAAAGAAAAAAATTATTTAATATTTATATTTAAAATTATAAACTAGTTCTTATATAACAAGCATTTTTTTTTCTTTATTTAATAAATCTTCTATAATTCTTTATATTAATATTTTTAATTTTTATATATTTATATTTAATATATATTGGATGTTTCCTAATTATTGATAAATTTATTTACAAATTTCCAATACATTAATTAAGATCTTAAAATGATGCCAATTGAGCATCAAATCACTAAACCGCTAATTAATTTAATTTGTGATATTACTACTGGTAGTTCAATTGCGTTTCTAAGTCCAGAAAATTAATTCGGCGCATAATTTGAGAGATTACAAACGTGGTATATAAATTCACATGAAATTATTTAAAATATTCAAGATCCAGCTTCAATCGATACAAGTATATTTAAATTTATTTATCATAATCGCCTAAAGTTCGCGCATTTAGTTGAAGTTGATATTTTGTTCCATATATAACTCAAAATATTAATCATACTTAAACACACGAAATTTAGAAAATATGATTCGCTAACTTTAAATGCTTATGATTAAAAAAACTATTAAACCTCGACATTTTGGTATTAGATCTTCGTTTCAAAATGATTTCAGAAATTTTCCAGCAAGTGGTGTGATAGATTTAAGACGCCCAGTATAATATCAATTTCTTATCTCTTATCTCTTATCTCTTCAAAGAATCTTAAGTCTCAGATGCATAGATAGTTTTAAAAATGTAAAAATGGCAAACTTTCATTCTTGTAATTAAATATTTTATTTATGAACTAATAGATAAAAATATACTTCTAGTCCTTCAGTTATGGCAGCTTATTCATGTTACTGTTGAAGTGGTATTTGTGTAGTAGGCTATTATTTAGATGTAGTTATGGTCAACTGATTTTTTTCATTGACTTTGATGCTCGATCTTTTGATTCAATATTGTTTTTGTTCCCCTATAGGGAATAAATATTTAAATAATATATTTTATGTCGAGCCGCTCAGATTCTTATAACAATGAATGAATTTACAAATGTTACTATACAGTACTATACAGTAATGTACTATACAGTATATGGTAATACGAAAAGCAGTGCATAATAGACCTCTAAACTTATATTGAAGTTACTTTAAGATTTATCTTTTAAAACTTTAATGTGCCTCTAAATGGAAATTCTATAATGGTGTAGAAGATCATCGTTTTAACATCCCTACAAACTGCACAGTGTATGCAGATGCATGCACTGACGAAACTTCAGATTTTTAAAATAAAAAATTGATTATATTTTCTAATTTTTAGATTTAGCAATTTTGAAGTATTTTTATTTTTTAGCATTTCTTTGATTTTCAGTGAAAAAAGATTATCAAATTATACAAGTAATTAAATAATTAGAACAAAATCATTACTATAGCCGAATTATATTATTATAAAAGAATTATGTTATTCCCTTTAAGGTGAATTTTGATTATTTTTCTATGCCATCATATTTAACAACCTAAAAAACGTAAGATCACATGTATAACTTACGTTACATTTCTTAGGTCCACCATCCTTTGTCACTGGCGTACTGTCAGCCATGCAGAGCATCCTTTAATGGTTAAAACAAAATAAATGAAAGTCGAAAGCAGTAAGGACAATACCTATAAGCTGGATGTGGGAAAAATTCAAATTTCGGTTGTCAAAGATCCATATTCAGAACGTGTTTATAACGATATTAACGAATCAAGATGTTCTGCAGTATATTATTATATTTTATATATATATTTATATATATATTTATATATGACGTAGATTATGGATATGGTGAACGCGATGTTACAAACGCTTTGAAGCGTTTTTTAATTGGTCAATTTGTAAATTCTTTCTTCTAATTAGTCCATCAAACACTTCGAAGCATTTGTAGCGAGACTTTGACCACAGCCTATTATTAAGTAAGAATGATTAAGAATTTTACAGTTTTACAAGATATTTTATTTTTTATTTCAAAATATGCGAAAATAAAAGCTGAAATATCTCTTAAACTCTATCATTTCTTAAATAATTTTACTTTAATACTTATGTGTATACATAGAATAACTAGAAGAATTATCAACAATACCTATAACGAAGGTTATAAGTCGAAGTTGGAGCTTAACCCATAGAAAAAAAAACGTTACAACACAA
>Ga0157364_1001205_pt1 | contig 21326 bp, 8 predicted proteins | sample AttsexASBM2_FD_111476 | JGI IMG/M metagenome (GOLD analysis project Ga0157364, IMG submission 111476) | Fungus gardens microbial communities from leaf cutter ant in Ribeirão Preto, State of São Paulo, Brazil - Atta sexdens ASBM2 | ecosystem: Host-associated > Fungi > Mycelium > Unclassified ...
TGTGTGTGGGTGTGTGTGTGTGTGTGTGTGTGTGGGTGTGTGTGTGTGTGTGGGTGAGGGGGGGGGTGGAGGGAGGATGCACATATTCGTGTGAGAGAAACATATTTAAGAAGAATAAGGACTGAAATTTAAGAAGAATAAGGAAGTACTATATATGTTAATTAAATATAAAATATACCTTTCGAAAACGTTTCAAAATGCTTAAGAGTAAAAATGTGTTATAACAAATACTGATTATTCCGTATTGGCATATTAGCGCCATAGTGTAACAAGTTATTATACAAATAATTCCATAAGAAATCATTATTCGCCATCTAATCGCAAAAATATTAAGAGAGAATGTGATATTTTTACACTGACCATAATACTATATTCTTCTCTAATATAAAAATAATATAAAAAAATATATACGTACTATTTCATAACGTACACATCCATCTCTCATAATTTATAAAAATGAAACATCCTAACTCATGGTAAAATGATTCCAGGTCGTGACTGCTGGAAGTAAATGAAATTAGTTTTTAACACGTATTAAGAATATAAGTTGGAAACAAATAGCTTTCGAGAGCGACGTAAACGAGATTCAGTCTTAACACGTGTTAAGAATATAAATTGGAAATATAAGAGTTTAAAAATTCATCCATCAAAACGTTAGAATAACGAAGTTGCAAAGGAAGAGCGCATCAAGAAGGAAAGTCATGAACAAAGCGAAAGACAAAACGGACGGACCGCTTGTGTTATTAAACGAGATCACGAACCGAGGATTAAAATACCGGTCTACGATAATTTGTGTTCGCGCTGTTTCTTTCGTTACATCCGTAAAAGAGTATGTGCTATTCGGAGTTCGCGAGAAGGAAGTGGAACAGGAATCACGAAGCGAACGATGTCTCCTCACCATTTATCGCGGATATCTCGCGCACTACCAGTGCCAGCCTAATAATTCTGCCCCTTTTTTTATACCATTTACTATAAAATAAATTTTCACAACGCACGAACACGAGGCTTTCCTGCAGTATCCTTGAACCTTCGACTCAGGCCACTCTTGCCGACTCTAAAAGTCGGAGATATATATTTGGTCACGCGAGGTACGGCATGTCGCCGATCGTTTCCGGTAATGTCGCTAGTATTGCTATCCATATGCAGTATTCAATATACATACCTTTATCTCCGATTATATTTAAATTAGCCTTATTATCATTAATTTCAGTTTATGTACAGTGCTATATCCAAAAGAGTAATTGAATGATTTGTATCGGTTGAATTAGCATCTCATTATTAAACTACAAAAACTCTCAATTAATGACATTAGTTATATTGAAATATATCAATATATAATTATTAAAGTTAATATTATTTTTGAGACTTCCACAGGAATTTTCTTCTTTCTCAAAGAAGCTACACGGTTTGCGGGTTATCTCCCGCGACGAATCTTGATACATCGTTAAACACCAATGTTTTGTAAACTTTGCAGTTCTCTTCATCAGGGCATATCAGGTTGCTTCCTAACCTGATGGAGTAAACTGCAATATTTACAAAACATTAATATTTAACGCTGTACCAAAACACAAAGATAATTCGCAAACCGCTTCCTTAAAAAAATATTTTTGAAGAGATTTTTTTAAACATTGAAATCAATGACTGCGTTCAGCAAAAAAAGCAGCTTTGTAACTATTGTTAAATTCTTTAATATGATTGTCTTGCCCTTAGTTCCTCATTGAATCTAAATGTGTAGCAAACATAAATATTCAAGAGTTTTACAACAGTTGTAAAACTGCTTTTTCTATTGAACGCAGTCATTCATTGATATACTAATTTATATATATTCTTCTATCTTGTTATCTTTCCTGAAAAGGACAAAGATTCTAATTATGAGATTTTTGCTGCAATACTGTAATTGTATATAATTTAATAAAGATGCATAAATTGTTGTTAAAAAAATCGATTTTCCATTACTCATCAAATTAGCAATTGTAACGTTATACAGATAAATAATATGGCGAGATTGATACTTAATGCATGTATGAACTACGGGATATCTTACGAGTGTCACCATTAATATACTATAAATGACATATCGAGTTGAAAATTAAATCACGCGAATTTCAAACTTGAGACATGGCAGATTCTAGAAATAGGCCACCTCCCAGCGAGACATGTGCACTTTGGGATGTGTGCTGGTGGTTCTGAAATTAGATTCCGTACAAATTATTTCCATAAGACATAAAGCCCGACGGTGACATATGTTGTTTAGTAGACAGTTGCGAAGCAAACAACAAAGAATGACAATCTGTTGTACAAAAAATTTAAAAATATATTCTAATTAGAAGAGAGAAGTTTTGTAAGTTAATGCAAATAGGTTTTTTTTTCCCTGGGATTGGATAAAGAGAAATGAAATACATTTAAAATGCTTGGCAGAAAATCAATGTAAATAATTCGCGATGCAAAATGAGAGGTTTAAATGAATTCCGTTAGAACACCGCTGCATTTTTCAACATAGAGAGAAATTATTTGGGAACTAATGAGGCGCCGCTGAGTTAAAATGACCATAAACACGCATCACACGTCGTCGGTTTAAAAGCAAAGTAAAATGCAGCGTTAGAAGCGTGCATCGCACGCGTTTTCCCATCATGTAGACGCAGCTTATGAGGCTTTGCGTGGAGACCCCTCTCGCATTCCGGACGCTGAGTCACTCATAGATCCCACACGACGATCTCGCATGAGAGAATTCGAAGCGTAAGCCATCGTGGTCGAGGGAGTTAAAATTCGATTAAAAATGCATTTGGTCTGTAAACTTTATGCGCATTATGACGATACGAAGGTAAATGACACATTGATCCAACGCTTTTATGATATTCAACGTGTAAACAACCACAAACGTGCCTCATGATTTCGACATAATTTCGAACGAATATCATAACATCATAATTAGAGCGTGTAACATGATATGGAAATGACGCTCAATGGCTATCGAGTTGTAGTAAGATATAACATCGAATTTCAAATTTGCACTTTCGCGCTTGTGTTGAATTTCACATAATAATGTACATAAATTTATTATTCCGTATTTCACTGCGAGCGGTTTGAAAATTATCCGTGGACAATGTGAATATATAATATCTTTCATGGGCATCTCATAAATTATGATTATTATATGTAATTAAGATGGCCTATGAAACATACATATCCGGCTCGAAATATTATATTATAAATCTTTGTTTAACAAAAGAGAAGATAGGTCATAGGTAATGTTTGTCGGTTATATAATATTTTCATATCATTTCAACGATATTGCAAATGTAATGTATAGATGACATTACAACTGGTATTTTCTGATGTTACAAACATAAATAGGCGTTATTACACAATGACGCGCGAATAATCAATCAATATTTCCGTAGTAAGTTTTCGTAAAATAGTAAATGTATTGTTCTCGGACTGTGGATATTGATTAGGTACGTGGGAGAAACTTGTTTACGAGCAATAAAAGTTACCGAAGTAACTTTGCGATCTTTACGTTCGCAAATATTCAGATTAATTATGGATTCTACGAGAAATGACTTAATATATAAAATCTTATTTCGAGCGGAAGACATACGTCCGTATTTATACCTCATTTTTATTGATACATTTATTTATTTTGCATTTATTTCTGAAATTTTATAGAAGAGAAGGTGGTATTATGGTCAGATATAATGTAGATATAATGGCTCCTTTTAATATCTCCATTATTAGATAATGAATTCTAGTGATTACTTATAAAATTATTTAATCAGTAGCTCGCCGTTACCATAACATCAATATACAATACACAGTGGCCAGCATTTTTATTTTCAAACATTTCGAAATGTTTTTAAACATATATTTTAGCATTTACACACTGAAATATTGAATTAATTACTTCCTCATTTTTCATAAACTTGCAAGCATATCATATGAATATTTAAGTATGTTGTTGATTATTTAACATTTTATTTGGCTGTATACATTTTTCGAATTATGCAAAGTTAAACAATTAGCATTTTGCTAATATGATATTATTTGCTAATATCTCGTATCAAAATAGCTGTCCGCAAATCGATCGTAATTCTACTGTTAATCTATAGTTTATATTGTATTATATAGTCCGTATTCAGAACGCGCTTTATTGATAAAAACGCGTTTTTATCTCTGAAATTCTATAGGGGAAAGTGGGGGAGTTGTGTGCAACGGATAATTATGCGCATCTTGGTTTGATACTTTTCCAATAGATGAAGACACCGTGGTGAAATTTTTACGCAGAAGGTCATCTTCTTAAGATATAACTACAAAAGACACGACGTAAATACATTGCTAGCCAGAGAAATACAAAAAAGCGAAATCACATTTTTTTTTGTTACTTTAGCATTCGGAAAATAAGGTAATAAGTCTGTATTTTTAATTTGTTTGTTTAAAGTTGCAAACGTTATTAAAGTACGTTATTATATGTATCTTTTCAGCTGTTATTTATTAAGTTTGATTAGGAATTGTTGAAATAATTGTATTTCGCAGTGAGTCAGATTGCGGCGGGCAACTATGGTGCAAGCATTTTGAGATACACACAATTACCTATTTTCCATATACTGTATGACTAGCACTAATTTTCTCCTTGGCATTATTATTTATTTGACCATTTCATTTTGTTAAAGCCTATGTCCATTATTATTATATTAGTTTTGTATTTTTTCCTAACATATATAATATATTTAAAATATATATTTAATATTACATATATTTATATTGTAATATAATTTGTTTGTTGAATATATTTTGTTTTATGCACAATTACTCGACGCGCGAGAAATTTTTTCGCTTTTCCATTTTTTCCTTTTGGTTAAATACAATCTTATTAAATGAAAATCTGTTCGATATGAGAATACATAATGGTGGAAGAATGTTTATAGTTTCTATTTTCATACTTATATCGCTTTAAACTTGGAAAATTATTCCAGGGCAATAAATTTCCCTTAGGTGCGCACAGTTCCCTGACTTTCCTCTAATATGCATAACGTATGTTAGCGCGCTAACATCGTTGTAAACACGGACCCATGTGTATATAGATTTTTAATACTGAGCAGTTTATATGCGGAAGAAATTATGTGTACGTATATACATTTGAATACATTCTGCAATATTTTATTATTTGTTTTTTATTTTGTAACAAAAATTGTTTTTAAACAAAATCAATTTTTTAAATCTATTTTTATGGAATGCTATATTACAATCTTTATTTTTATAAATAACGTCTTAAATTATATAATAAATTATGTTTCATAACTTTGAGTCTAGAATTGCCTTGAGTCTCATTGAACAACATTTTGATGAACATAATCGTTAAGTTTTAAATTTAAATATTAATTATTAATTAATATTAATTATTAATTAAGTTATTGTATAAAATGTAAATGAAGTATCTCCTCTAAGATACTTGAGCCGAATAAGGCCTAGCACTAAATAAGGGCCTTTTAACTTTTAAATTTATTACTTTAATACTCACTTTATGCCTGTAATATTTTGCTTAAAAGATGTATCATGTAAAAAAATTTGTGTTAAATTTAACACATTTCACATGTCCCAAATGATCCACTCAAATTTTTGTATTTATGATACTCATAAACTATCTCTACTCATATACATATCACTATCAGGCTGCTCTTCGCCCTGATGAAGTGAAGACTGCAAGATTCACGAAACGTTAGCATTCCAAGAATGGATCTGAAGAAAACCCGCATAATCTTTATATAGAAAGCACCCGTGGAAGCCTCAAGAATATTATAAGATAAATATGTTAAAAAGTAACATAAATATATTATGTAAAAAATTAACACAAAAAGTGTAATACTTTGACACAATTTAAAAACAAATTTTATATTAAATTGACACATTTATAATGTTAAATTTAACTGAAATTAGATATTTTTAGATTTTTAGTTTAGACGATGCCTCTATAATATTTAACAAATGCAATATATAGATTTAACAGAGATTTATTGTTACAAAGAGAAAAAAATACAAAATATGTTTACCTTTTTATATATAAAATAACTAGTTGTACAGAGCCTTCTATTTCTTCAATAAAATTAACACTTATAATAAATCAACACACACATTTTATTCATTTATTCTTAGAATTTATGTTTTAAAACTACATTATTTTTGTTATTTATTTACTTATAAATTGTATTATTTTAACACTGAGAAATTTTAATTTAGCACAAAATATTCAAATAACACATTCATATTATATTAAATTAAATCGGATATGTTAAAATTCAACATAAAGTTTTAACAAAAATTTGAGTGGACCATTTCTAACATAAATACAAAATGTTTTTTATTGTGTAGGAAGTAGATAAAAAGGAATTAAAGAATTGAAATTGGCGGCAACACATTTGTTTAACAACAAAAACTTGTGTATATGAGCCATTTTTATAACAATCCGCTACAAAGTTTACTAATAGGGTAGGTAGAACGGGGCTAATTGTGTGATACTTTTTCTTTAAATTATTATAAATCTTCACACAATTATGATAGACTAATTGTAAATGCTTTAAAATGTTGCATGTTCATTTGGCTAAAAAATTAAGTACTTATAAATTCTTAATATAACTTGTAAATAAGAAAAAAATAAATTAATTACAAAGATGCAAAGTAGATCAATATGTCCCACCTGGAGCATGTTGAGTATGGATAATGGATGGTCTCGAAGGATAAGTTGATCCATAAAGATAATAATTTAATGAAGTTATATATTATTAAAAACATAATTTGATTATGTATATATTAATCAAATTTTTATTATTTTCATATTAGTATAATAATTAGTAATATTTCTTTCTTTTTAATTACATATTGAAAAAACTTCGGTTGAATTTACAAAAAATATTGAAAATAATATATCTGGCCGTCCAGATAACGTTATTAAGTTCACTAGAAATAACTCCACTTTCATCCTCAGTAAATTCTCTAAAAAGCTTCTTTCTGTTAGCCCTAATAAGCAGCTTTCTTTTTGATTAAAAACCACACGTAAGTTCATCGAAAAATCATATAAATATATGATATATGATAAATTGCTTGTCACGAGGATTGACAAAGGTAACGTTACAGTAATTTTGAATAGAGCTGATTATGTTGCTGATGAAATGGCAGTGATTCTCTTGGATAGTAATATCAGAGAATAACCAGAGATCTTACAAGAAAGTTAACCAACGATTTATGTAGTATTCTTGTTAGATGAAGAATAAGGATTACATAGATAACACTTTATACAGACGGTTGAACACTACTGATGGTAATTCTGTCAGAGCTTATGGCTTACTTAAAATTCATAAACCGGGGAATCTACTCATTCTTTTTCTTCTATTAATAGTTCAATATATTATTTCTCTCTTTTTTTACACAATATCATTCATGGTAGCATTCCTGAGGGATTTGGTCAAGTAAAAAACAGTTTCCATTTGGTTTCCAACAAATTGAATGGGTTGTATTTTGAATCGGATTATGTTTTAGCTTCTTGTGGTCTCATTATTTACTAACATTCCCATATTTGGTAAAAGTATTGAGAGGAGATGGAATCATAGCTAAGAATACTATTATACCGTTGAATAAATTCCTTATTGCTGTAAATTTTGTTCTGGAATCTAGGTTTTTTATTTTTAATCAAAGATTTTACAAACAAATATTTGGAAGGAATATAATATTGGGAACTCTCATGGGTTCGCCTATATCTCCGGTTGTTGCGGAAATTGTTTTACAGGACTTGGAAATATCAGCTATTGAAATATTGCCTGTACAATCGTTGTTATCGTTACGTGAACGATATCGTGAACGATATTGTTTTGGCAGCTTTCTCTGAACTATGAATGATATTAAAAACATTTTTAATTCATTGCATATTAGGTTCACTATAGAAATTGGTACTCAAGATAGTTTGAATTTTTTTTAGACACGACTATAATTGTTGATGAGAATAGAATTATATTTAATAGATTTCAGAAATCTACTTGTTCGGGGAGATTTCTAAACTTTTATTCCCACCCTTTATGTCACGAAAGGGGCGTTATTATATGCAGTAGATAGAATCTTATTATTGTCTTACCCAAAATTTCATGAGCGTAATCTTATAGATGCTATTCATATGTTTTTAAAGAAAGGCTATCCTTTCCACTTCATATTCGCTACGATTAATAACAGACTCCTTTTTTACACTCGTAAATATAAAAACTCTCACATTTCTTATTTTCATAAAAAAAAGATATCTGTGGACAAATATTTCATCATATCGTACGTTAAATCAGTTTCTGAAAGTTTTAAATTACCTTAAAAATGAATTCTAAGTTAGTTTATTCAATTCCGAACACGTTAAATAAATATACAAAAAGGGATAAAAATCAATATTAGACGTTTTATCACATCAAGGGATGATTTATAAAATATTCTGTAGGGATTGCGAGGTCAATTATGTGGGTCAAACGAAGAGAAAGTTAAAGCCGAGATTGCAAGAATATAAGCTAGACATATAAATAAAAATACGAGCTCTCCTATTGTCATCACGAACCATCGTATTGAATGCAATCATAACTTTGAACACTATAAAAATCCTTGATAAGGAATCTTCCTGTAAAAAAAGGTTGTTATCTGAAATGATTCATATCAAAAAGCAAAACCAGGGTCTAAAGCAAAGTGAATCTGAATCGTTTCATGAATCCTATCTTCCTTTTAGATCTCCCGTTTAATTTAAGTACATTAATTTAGTTTATCATTTCCATTAAATATGTAACATTGAGGATGACTTGATCGGGCTCGAAACGACATCTGTTATTTGTTATTTAGATCATGATAATTATATTTGTTTCTTATATTTACACATTTACTTTGTTGTTTGGTTCATAGCTTTTCGAAACACGTATTTTTAAATATTAACATAGAATAAAAAGCATTGATAAAGATAGATTTCATTTAAGCAGCTGGATTTATAAGGTTAATTATGAGATACCCAACAAGCCCCATGTCGATGTTGACTAAAATATTTTTTTATAACTGAAAAACAATTAATAAAATATCAACTTGAACATTAATGTTAAAAAATATGTTAGTAACTTATATCTAAAAAACACATTTGATTGTTGTTAATCGCTTTAATTATCACAGACTAAAAAGAGACTCACCTAATAATTTTACCTTTGATGTACGAAAAAGCGCACATGTTTGGCTGTTGACAACCGGACATAAAGTATTGTATTAAGCGCAATAATCTGTCTTTGTGCTATCTTACGCAAGCATATATGTTTTTTCTATATATATATTTCTTGGTATATTTTTTGGTTATTTAGATATTTGCATTTGCCCAACTTGCCCCTATGAACAACTAGTCCCGCTTTACTCTATACAATGTTTCATAATTTTTTATAATTATAATATTATTTAACTTTCTAGCTATGAAAAATAACAAATAAATTAATTTTTGAAATGAGTATAGGAATTTTTTTAAAACAATGTATTTATTAAATAAGGCCTATTTATGTGATTATTATTATTTGTTATGAGTGGAGTTTACGCCAAAGAATAACGATTTTCAATGCTATTATTTAAGAAGTAAAAATTGCATTAAAAAAATTTTCAAAAATTAAAGAGTTAATTATAAACAAAATTAAAGATAATTGTAATGTTTGAGTAGAATAAGTCTTAAGAAATTTCCTTTCTATGATTAATAATCATTTTAAAACTAATTTAAAAAGAATGTTTACTTTCTTTGTTATATTTAATTAATTTTTTATTTGAGCCTTATTATATTGCATTGTAATAAGACCCAATATCACAGTTTAATAAAGTTTTTTTTTCGTTCGTTTATAAATATTCTATATAAGTAAAACCACTAGTTGTGGATTACCACAAAAAAAATTCATATTTTTATCCAGAACAGTATCAAACAATTAATAAAATATTTATTAATAAAATATTAATAGCCATGATTGACCATAAAGATTATGGGTGATTTCATTACCGTTTTATAAAATAATTATAATAAATAAAAAAATTATAATAAATTTTAATTTGTATTAAATAAAATAATGACAATTATCCACAATTAGACTTCATATACTAATTCACCAAATGCTTTATTCTTTTTGATGGCGTTACTATGGCTGTGTTCCAAAATTGATTGCCAGCGCTGCAGATATATCGTCATGAAAACATGTTATCAATAGAATTCCAATATTAATAAACATGCAATTGATGCGAATACGCATTTCAAATTGGAACGATACTCGCCATCTTGGATGCTGTAGTTGCCTTACCTCTTCAGCCGCAGCAGCCATAGCAGAAAATAACGACAAAATTAGTGACATCTTTACTTTCTCGCAGCATTGCCACAATATGCTACAATAATTTTTGGAATGGTGTTGACAGTGCTGAAAACAATTTTGGAACACAGCCTACATCCCATAAGAACAATAAAAATAATTTGCGCATGCATATCGTAATATGTATAACGAAATTATTGTATAATGATCTACATCTAGTTCCAAGTCTATTGTGAATTATAATGCAAGTTTAACACGTTCAAGTTTATTTAAAATTAATGAATAAAAATTAATGATAATTTAAAAATTAATGAAAATTATAGCAATAAAAAACAAATAAATTATGAATAGTAATACTTTTTGCATGTAGACATGTATACTATTTTATGTACGTCTGCTTAACTGGACTCCTCCACTTAATTAAATATTAATGAATAAATTATATAATAATGCGCTATTTATGCGCTTTCTAAATCTGCAAGAAAAAATTTGTGCACTTATTTAGCTAAAAAAAGATTTTTGGGGGGCTGAGTAGACTGTCAGTCAGTTCTTCCACGTGTTAACAACCGATTTGGAAAATCAAATACAGAATTTATACGTTTTCATATTCACGTAGTTTTAATTTTTGCGTTGCATCCCTTAAAGCACTTCTCACTTGGAGCAAACAATCATATTCATTCAAGTTTAAAATTCAAAATTACACTATCTGATTACGTACAATATATCTCTGATTTATGCACTACTATTTTCAAGCTAGCAATTTCGATTTTTGTGCTGCAACCGTTAAGAGACTTCTTTCTTGGAGCAAACAGACATATTCATTCAAGTTGTTTAAAATTAAAAAAATACACTATCTAACTAAATATATCTTCGATTTGTGCGCTACTATTTTCAAGCAATTTCGATTTTTGCACTGCAAATTTTTGTTCTTAACCTTCTGAGGACCAATATGTTTTTATCGACTTGTTTATTTTAAAGAGGTAGAACTTTTTTATATCTCATATTTTCTATGTCATAGGGTTGAGTGGCGAAAAAGATGGCACCATTATCGAGCCCCTAAAGGGTCCTCCAATCCTCCAAAGGTTAAATTAATAATTACATCCTTCTTGGAACGAAGTGTAATATTTGTAGATATCGTTAAAAATTGTGAAAATAAATGCTTCAACTGTGCTAAGTATATTATATATATTTATGTATTCCAAGCAATTACGTTATTAAAAGTATTTATTCGTTTCTTGATGAATAAAAATGAAATGTAATCGAAAGGGTATTTTCATTCATTTTTTCGAATATTAGATGTATTCATCGTGTACTTCTTCAAAACCCTTTTACATTATATGTATGCATCATCACTTATATCTTCTTCAAAACTCTTTTATATTATTTATTACCACTGATTTTTTAAATAGAAACGCAATTGCTTGAAAATCATAATACATAAATAAATAAAAAATACTTTGCACAGTTAAAGCATGTATTTTCACAATTCTTAATAACTTAATCACTACGAATATGACTATTTGTAAATGCCTTAAGGAATACAGCGCAAAAAATAAAACTATGTGAATATGAAAGCGCATAAATCCTGTGTATTTGATTTTCCAAATCAGTTGTTTGTTAACATTTTGGAGGACTGACTTATTCAGTTCCCCAAAAAATTTTTTTTTTAGCTAAACGAAATAAGCGCAAAAATTTTTTCTTGTGAATTTTAAAAGCGCATCAATAGTTCATTATTATATAATTTATTTATTATGATTTAAGTGGGGAGGGGGGGAAGGGCGAGCAGCTAGGCAGACGTATTTTATATTCTATTTTGATACTTAAAACAAATAAATCTTTTCGGGATAGCATCATTATAAGATTTGATAAGTTTTTATTATTACTACCTACTATGAAAGCCATAAGGCAATTCTTATGATTATATTACATTTTGAATGAATTTTTAAAGATACATATGTTCATTAATCTCGCACATTTAATTAATTAATGACATCAATAAAATGTGCAGCGCTGTTTCTAATAAAGTCTAATAAAATAAAAATTCAATTGACACTTTTGAAAGAGATGAAACAAATGCTAAAGAATCTTGTGATATGTATTATTTAATGAAAAATACTATAATTATTTAATTCTTAACTACATGAGTGGATCATTTGGACTCGGGTGAAAATTTTAGTCGACCGCTATTTTTGTACGATTAATATTACAAAGTTGAAGGGAGGGGACAAAAAACTTGGAACCTTTCTCTGTCGCCGTAATGCAATTGTTTTATTGTTGTCATGACGGTAATTGTGATGCAATAAAAATTTGGCTTGGGTAATTTGAACCATCAAATGTAAATTTGATAGATTTTTGCTGAAAGTGAAAATTCGTTTTTAGTAAGTGCCTATTTATTAATGTTATATTCAAATTATTAATGTTATATACAATATGTTGTTTCTTTTCTCTCTTCTTATAACTCTTCTTATATTGGGTTGTCTGGAAAGTTCGTACCGATGTTGAAGGAAAATTGAAACGCAGAAGATTTAAATTTTAGTATACATTTATTAAATTATATAGGTTAGTCGGCACGAACTTTCCGGACAACCCAATATATTAAAACATATATTCATTAAAACATATATTGTCCAAAAGGCATTTTTGCGAGAGAAGCATCTTGATGAAACGCTCTATTTTCTCGAAATTACAAAATTGTGAATAAATAATCTCGAGATTAACATATATTTAATATAAAATATTTTCATTGTATTTTTTTTAAAGAAGAAAATATCCGACATATCTCAGATATCATTTTTTTGATGTATTTTTACAAATGTCATTTTTATGTACAAAAATGTCCCCACTTCCGTGCAAATAATTATACTTTTTGGAATATATAATATATATTTTTTCTTAAAGTTCATGTTTTCTTCTTTTTAAAACATTACTTAATTTTATCCGTATTTTTTTTTACCATAAAGATGTGATTTTTTGAAAAAATTATTGCACTCTTTTCACAAATTGTCTTTAGTATTTTTTAACATAACTTTTTCAATTATTCGCAAAACCTTTTTATATTTCGATATTTCGATTCTATACTTATCTCTTATAAAAATTCATTTCATAAAAAAATATTTTCTATTGAGATTTGTGATAATTACAGAGCTAGTCAAAGATGCCATGAGTGATTTGAACCCAGATATATAAATTAAGACTCTAAAAGAGTACTCTATAATATGAGATATGTAATTGAGGATTAAATATAAAAGTTATTCGGAATTAGTGCTGATCTACATCTAATGCTTTTACCTTAAACAATATATTTTACTTTTGTGAGTGAATGAAATGAAGATTTAATTCTCAAACAAAGAATATGAAAGCAAAGCATTTGTATTTTGTTACACAACATGTTTTACTATTCCACTACACATATATATTTTTTTAGTTATTTCAATATCCTCATAAATAAAATTTTTTAAAATAAAATAAATTAGGTAGACCTTATTCGAGGGGAGAGGGGAGGGCTCAGGTACCTTATTATATGTAGGATAACTTCGGCAAATACGCCGTGCTGGGATTTACGCCTCAGAAGTCAGAAAAAATAGAAGGAATGAGGATAATTTTCCTGCAACTATTCTGTTACGCCTTTATGTTATATTAGTATTGTGTTATGATTTCAGCTTCTTACTATTAATATTAATGAAATTATTATGAATTGAATCGATTTGTCACTGTAATAAGTAACGTCATCATAAATTATAATCTACATAAAATGATTACTGTAGGACGTATAAAAGACTTAATAGTTATTTCGAGATATATACGTGTAGTGGAATAGTAAAGCATGTTGTGTAACAAAATACAAATGCTTTGCTTTCATATTCTTTGTTTAGTTTGTTGTCTTGTATATCTCACCTGTTTGGGATATATGGCATTTTTAACGGGCGGGATTTATGCCCAAAGCATATTAAGTACGCAGATTGAATTCAGTGTATTAAATGCAATAAATGCATTATATGAAATATGTACCTCATGTCATAACATTTGTAATATATGTAGAAAAATTGTAATTATTATTTAATAACTTCATGTACATATTTATCACTCTTATTCCTTAATAAAACTTATAAACACATTTTATTTTAAGTTATTGTATCATTATCACATCTTATTTATATGCATTATTTGTAAATTTGTCGTGAGCCGTCCCCCCCTCTCACCCTATGAATAGCCATATATCCCGCCTCTATGAGATATACGGCAAAAATACAAAGATTTCAAAAAGTTTATTTTTTAATATAAAAAATAAATAAATATTTCGAATTTCTATATTTTTTTCATAGTAGAGACAGTACAAAGTTTTTGTTCATATAGTTCTTTACTTTAAACATAATATTAGGTGTAGTAAAAAGAAATCCATTATTTTTGCATAAAATTGAATGGAAAAATAATGGATTTCTTTTTACTACACCTAATAAATAATATTTAATAAATTAAGTTTTTGATAAGTGCGGCGTACTATATATACTCTAAGTTACTCTAACGTAAACTATATGCATACATTTATCAATAAAAATAAAATGTGGATACGGATCATTTTCTCATAATTAATATCCTCCTTAGAAATTTATAGATGCTATGTTAAACTCTCATTACGGTTAAAAATATCTGGAAAGTAAAGGAATCTGTTTTTCGCGACTCTTTTTCCGTCGCCATGAGTGGGGTGAAATAGGACAAATCGATCCGAGAATCTGCGCGTTTCGAGATAACACAAAAATTTATGGAGTTCTGGGAAACGTTTCTGGAAAATTGTCACTCAACCACGAAAATAAAATCATGTCATTCATTCGAACATCGCATCGAGTTCTTCTCGCCTCTTTCGCGCGGTTTTAATGCGAATTTATAAAAAAATTTCTGGTTAAAAATGGATGAATGAAAAAATTCTATCCATCAGCATTCTGATTGTCTCAACTAGAATTACAATGTGTATATAGATTAAATCAAATTCTGATTTTGTTCATTTTAAATCCAAAATTTCAATTAATGCAACTAGACTTTTTTTTTTAGTGCACAGTGTGAATGTTCGCCATAAGATAAAAATATATTCAGCGCCGAAGAAATTTGTACGCATACGTGACCCGACGTAAAACATGTTGCAACAAATTATTTATAGTAATACTCTTATATAACGTATGTCCCAGTTTTAAATGTAACGTAGTTATTAATGTATAAACCTATTCGTAGAAATATAATTTTACGGAGTTTTACATATTTTTATTATTTTCTTTTTTTAATATTTACAGATGTTTTCTACAATTCTATTATATTCTTTCTCTCTGTATATTATTTAAAGTTCTAGAGTTTCTTGGTAAGTTTCTTCTTTATTATATTGTATTTTTTTAGCATATATTTCTTTTAATATTATTTTTATGTTGTTTTTAGCTGTTTTATTCTATAAAAGATTCTTCATTATATTTATATAGTGTAGTTCATATAAGTAGATATTTAATTTACTGTGCTTCGCCCACGTAAGTGACGAGATATTCTTTCATTTAAAAGCATTTCTTTCTTTAAAAATAATTTTATAAGAAAAAGAACACGAAAAAATCAATATTTTCTACTAATAAGGGAAAAACATTGATACAAAACTCCAAATACGAATTAACGTATTTATTTCTCAATAATAACCATAGCTCAGCGTTATCTTCAATTAAACACAAATACCCAAAAATAAAATAGCAAGTTGACGACAGCCATGATATACCGCATAGAAAAATTAATATATTCGAATCAATAGAACAGAACAGTCCTCATAAATAATCGTGCGCCTAAATTTCGAATCTTTCTTCCTCACTCGATAGAAATACTCGCAATTATCTAGCAATGCTCTAAATTTTCAAATTCAAATGTACCAAAGGCAGTCTACATTTTTCCTAATGATTCTCTCTTCTCTATGAAAACAAAGCTACTATGTAAAAGCCTTCTTCTAGCGATTCAACAACACTCTACACTTGTCTAAACAAGTCGTATAATTTCACGAATTTATTATGTAGAAACTGTTTCCCACGAGGATCCATAACTCATGATTAATCCATCGTATGATGACGTAGAAGAAGACCAACCGATTGATAGTGCACACGACCTCGAAGAGATCATGCTCGGTGGGTATGCCGCGAAGGAGATCGCGAAGAACCGGCTCATCAGCAAGGAAGCTCTTGTAGGATCGCTCGGCGAGTTCGATCTCAACTGTTTTGCTTTCCGCCACAGAACATTTTCGCCGAATAATCTTTGGATCCGTGTCACTCTGAATCCATCTCTCAACCACGCGCAAGATGGAGTACATCTCGCCCATTATCCCCTCATCGACCGTTAAAAGAAAAACGATCGTCGTTTTCACGGAGTCGACCAACAACTGATCGACCACTCATTCTCAATGCTTCCAGATAGTGATTTTGGCAAGTCGACTTGACTTCCCGCGCTATTGCAATTTCGGTTATCTAACTTGGCGTCGTCATCGGTCAAAAGTGCTTTGTTGCGAAATTTGTGACTTGTAACTTGCAACGCATGCTTGTGGACGACTGATCCACATAATACTCTTTAAATTTTTCAAAATAGAATCTCATTCTAAAAAGTGAAAATTGTCAATTTTGACAAAGAGTGGCTTAATTTTCAATCTTTAAAAATAAAATTTCACTTCTTAGAGTAAGATTCAATCTAAAAGTAGAGAATATACATGCTATTAAAACTGTCATATATTATACGTATAATATCACATTCAGCCTTTTGAGTAACTTTCTAAACCAAAAAAAAAAGATATTATATCAACATTATTTATTTAGTTGAAAATAATTTTGTTAATTCAATAACATTATTAATGGAACAAATAAAATTTTGAAACAAGAACAACATATGTATTTTATTAATGTTATTGTGAATTAACAAAATTATTTTCAATTGAAATAATGCTGTTGATATAATAATTTTTTTCTGTGCGATATTTCTATGATTCAAAGAAATAAAATTATAAGTTCTCTAGTATTTTGTAACTGCGCGATTTATAATTTAGGTCTAAAGAAACCATTTGTGTTTCAAAAAAACGAAAACTGCTTATGATTTATGTAATTTCCGCCATATTGCGTTCAAACAAAATTCGATGATTCAGTATTCCTCAATAAAATTCTTGCTAAAATCGCAAGTTTTGCCTCAAAGTAGATACTTCCCGTATTCTTATTTCTAGAAATAATCGCGAACCTTTCTCGAGACAAACTCAGAAGCAAGCTCGGCAAGCATGGTCTGGCCGTTGACATCGTCGGTTTCTATAAATAAAAGGGCAACCTACACTGCATTCTAGGATCTGAAAGCTACGAAAATATCGAGAATGTCGACTTAAGTGTAATATCGTCCGAAATGTTTGAAGTATCGTTAGGATCAAAGGTGGATCACGTCAAAGTGAAGAATTTATTGAAGCTTTATTCCGAAATATATTATCTCATATATCTGTAGACATTATATCTTAAGTAATATGATAAATATTTTTATTAAAAAACTTTATAAAGAACATCTCTTTTTCTATTTTTCGTAATTTTCAGATTTTACATTTCTTCTTCGCTAACTGGAGAAAATAAAAAAGACACACTATATTTACGGAAGTAATACACGGAAGTAATTATGCAATTAGCATATTAAAAAGAGCTCTATAGCAGATAAAGTTTTCTTACGTTTTCAGTTACTCAAAAAGTGTGCTTTGGAGAAATTATCTTATCTAATCTTAAGAAAATGTTGTGTCAACAAGAAAACCAGAGCAATTTCGAGACAAAAATAAATGTACGAAGTCCTTGAAGTTTTCTTCAACGAGAGAATCTTACAATGTATATGACAAGATTTCAATGCACAAAAAAAACTTAATTAATATATAATAATATCAGTTACATTTTATAATATTAGAAGTAAAAATATCAAAACATTTTTTATTCTTATCTTGAATAAACAATTCCGTTTACAAAATTATTAATTTAATAAAGCCTAAATATGTAAAACAAAAAATTTACAAGTGCCATAAAATAATATAAATAATAGTAAACGGATTGATTAATTCTAAGTAAATTTGATCTAAAATAATATATATATATTTAATTATTAATTGATTATATCATTGAATACCAAATTGAACACACAAATTATTGATAGAATGTAATTATCATAATAGATATTAATTAATGTTAATATAGATTTTGTTAATGTTAATATATTTAATGTTAATATATATTAATTTTGCAAAATGCAACATTATACAATACTTTCTATTAATATTATCCCACATTATTTATTATAAAAATTAATTGTCCTTTTAAGCTAATAAATAAACGTTTAAAAGCAAGCATCTTTCTGAAAACAGAATTAAGAGTTATCTACGTTAAGAATGCTTGTCGAATAGCACTTAATTTCCTACACAACAAATTGCAAATTGCCGTCTACTAAAAGAGATCAAAAGAAAAATCAAAAACCCAAATTGGAGGAAGCTGTCAATAGTCACAAATTATATTACGAACATAATGCTATTACGACGTTTCCGAAGGAATTTATCGAGGAGAAGCATAGGTAAAGGACGCAGCTGCTGAGTTAATATACTTACTTTCCATTCGTTTCTTTGTGACGGCAGGCAATAAAGAGCGTGAATCGGATCTTCATTGCAGCACCTGCTTCTAACACGAGTCTCATGCGAGAAAGTTGTACAATTCCGAAGTTTTTTTATGTGTACTGAAATAATGTGTATGAAAAATAAAATGCATGAAAAAAGCCAAATATAGTTTTAACAAACTATATAGTTTTAACTATAACAATATAATTTTATCATCTTTAATCAAATTTATATCTTCTAATTTCTAATTCAATTTCCAGTTACATATTAGTTGTTACGGATTAGTTACATGATTGTCGGAAGTATTCTTTAAGGAAATACATTTCTCTCTCGCGTATTTCTCCCAACGAGAAATAATTTTGTGGACGTGTTACTACACGTGCAAGTTCGCAGGAGAATCCAACCCCCCCTCCCCCCGATTGAGTGACGGTGTCGCGAATAATATCAAAATATCTATCACGATGAACAGATGGAGATCGCTATAACTCAGCTTCCATTTCATCGCTTGCATCACTTTTCGATAGGTGACGGAAAACGGAGATTGAGGAACTTGCTTCCTTGTTCGTCGCCCAGGTATACGAAAAGCTGCAAACGAGGAAGAATCGAGGGAAAATGTAGCATGAGTGTAACGTGAATAGAAATGAAGAGATGAGCGAGAAAGGCAACGAAGGGATGAAGAGCGTGCGCGCGCACGCGCGAGTGTGTGTGTGTGTGTGTGTGTAGGGGGGGGGTGTATATGTATTGTATGTTGAAGAGGGAGAGATGCAGAATGCCTGGCTGCTGTGGATCGATAGAACGGAGCTGCGTGATAGTCGGCTTTCTACACGAAGAACCGATAGATGCCGGGAATTGCTGTGAATGAGACACACAGTCTACCTCATGATGAAGCCGGAGGAAATTGCGAGTATGCAAGCTATTCATGATCTGACTTCCATCGCATAAACGTCAATGACCGATTCTTTAACGAGCTGTCGTGCTCTCACGAACACATATATTTTATGAGATATCACGAATGAATGACGTCTAAGAACGCAATGTCAAAAATTATTAGAAACAAGTGCTTAGTTTTCATTCACATTCAGTTTATAATAAAAGTTTTATATATATATATATATATATATATATATATATATATGTGTGTGTATTATATATATTCTTTTTGAATTTTATGGCGAACTGTTTATGAAATCGTCATTTTATTTTCAGAATTTTTACGTAATTGATAAAATTTTAAAATGAGAATTTTGTTAATTTTATCAGAGCCAGAGTTGGGCAAGTACTTTTATTTTAAATACAGTATTTGTAATATAATTGTATTTTTTATTTCAGTAGAATACATAAAAATATTTAATATTTAATATTTTATATTTCAAATCGAAAGATTGAAAATATTTTGTATTTTGTAATTTAAAATAATAATTGTCAATCTTAGTCAATCTTAGAAGTTTGTATTTGAAATACAAAATACTTATATATGTTTCGCTAAAATGCAAAATACAAAATACTTTTATATGCTTCGCTGAAATATAAAAAATAATTATATTAGAAATATTGTATTTAAAATAAAGATATTTAAAATACATACTGAGCCCAAATCAGAACTTTGAAAACGCTAATTTCATAAAAATTTCGATTGTAATAATAATTTATTTGACATTAAATAAATAAAACTTTAATTTAATACATAAGATTTTTATAAATTTAATTTTAATTTAAATTTTAATTCTAATACAATATTTATTTAAAGTATATTTAAGATAGCTAATTCTATTATTTATACGATAAAAAACAATTATTAAAATAACTATATTGATTTAATAATCTGTAACTAAAATATCAACCAAATTTTGAAAGATATTGTATAGATTCATATTTTCAATATGATAAATAGAATCCGTAGAATATAATATATAAACGCACCCATGTAATTTCCTTCTCAAAACGCTATTCATTAACCTCTGCAAGAATGATGATTTAATTAGAAATATGTCAGATAGCTTTACATAGAAAATCGATAGATTTTCAGGAATCGTCGCAAATGACATATGCAAACTCCACGATAAATGCAGTCGAAGGAAATTGCACGTACGCTGTGCTTTCGATACATGACGTATTTGGAACGAACTAATCCAAATAGTATACTCTAATGAAATGTCCAGACATAACTCATTTTCCTGAATAGCTATTCACCAATAGTATACACCTATTATATAATATTTCTTTTAATAAATTCTTTAAAAAATTTATTTAAAAGATCTTTTATAAATTCTAAGTTAATGCCACGTATATTTTAAATAAAAAATTTAAAAATAAATTTGAAATTATTATAAATTTTCGATTACACACAAACACACACACACACACACACACACACACACACACACACA
>Ga0157364_1001206_pt1 | contig 21314 bp, 17 predicted proteins | sample AttsexASBM2_FD_111476 | JGI IMG/M metagenome (GOLD analysis project Ga0157364, IMG submission 111476) | Fungus gardens microbial communities from leaf cutter ant in Ribeirão Preto, State of São Paulo, Brazil - Atta sexdens ASBM2 | ecosystem: Host-associated > Fungi > Mycelium > Unclassified ...
AAAAAAAAAAAAAAAAAAGAAATATATATATATATATATATATATATATATATATATATATATACAGCGATAAATTAACATTCATATTGTTGAACCTTTTCACGCGTCATTTTCCAAAACTTATTCTCAGATTGTAAACTTGTTCTAAACTGATAACAACTATCTGGTTTAGCAATTTGCAGAACAATACGTGGACACAATGAAGAGCTGTTCGAATTCCCAGATTTTGCTGCCAAATTTAGCCAGCGAGTCACTATCTGCTTCTTCGTCCGAAACAAACACATTACAAAAAGATAATTCAAATTTTAGAGAATGAGCAAATAAACGCAAACACAAATGCAATCACAAATCGCACTATTTTTTAAATTATTGTTTGCGACAATAATTTAAAAAATTGTACAATTTGTAATTACATGCCCAGAATTTTCAAGTCGCAAATTTAAATTTTTCTAAATACAAATACGAATTAATTAAATTTTTAGAAATTTATCTAGAGTTTGTTTTATATTTGTATTATATTTTTATTTGTTTAATATTTAATATTTTTTGAAATATTATTTGTAAATAGTTATAAATCAAAATCGATTATATATATATATATACACACACACACACATATATATTAATTAAAAATTGTACGATGAAATATGAATTATCTGTGAAAAAAACGTGCTTGCTTTTTTCATATTATCTTAATATTTCGATTACTGGTGAACTCATATTAAAATAAAAATTCTTTCATTTAATGAAATATAATAGGAAGATATTTACAAAATCTGCACCGCGTATCGTACAATTTGCGAAACTTCTAGCTACGGAAACCAGCCGCTTTTATAGCAGGTGGCAAGATCAATAGTCGGTCATTTATCAGCAGTTGATCATTGATTTAACATCTTTTCTCTTCAATAAATATTTATAAATATTTATAAAGATTATAAATATAAAAAGCTACATTTATTACATTAATTTATCATTTATTTTTATTTAGGATTATTGCTCGATTTTGCATTATTAATACATATTTTATTTCGTATGTCTCACACATACGAAGCACAGAGTATATATATTTTTATAATTATTTATAATATGATTATACATTTACATTTCTTATATATTTATTTTAAAAACTTAACGACTTTTTTTAAATCATTTTTTATAATACCATAATTTTAATAATACCATAATTTTATAATACCATAATTTTAAAGAAATATTGGGAAATATGAAACTTTATACACACAGTTGATGATGTATATTTACTTCTATATATATGGATTTAATCGTGTATAATGTATAACATTCTACAGCTATTTGCAGCCTATCATTTCTTAATAAAAAAAAAACTGATTACATTGAAGATTTATATTTATTACAATAAATATAATACTGTCTTATAGTCATTGTCATATAATAGATATAATTATTATCATAGATATCTATAATTATATCTATAATACTATCGTATAATTATTGTCATAGATATAATTATTATTATAGACAAACAATATTACAGTTAGAAGGTAGTAGAATATTTTGAATGAAAGATAATATTTTGATAAAGATAAGATTGCATTCACATAAAATACGACGTAAAATTTTTGTTATTATCCTTAAAGTAATAAAATTTGCATTGTGTGTAACAAAATTTCTTAAGAATTTTTGTAGACAGAAATCTACTTTAATAATCATAACACGTTTCAATTTTAATTGTTTTATGTTTATATGTATATATATGTGTGTGTGTGTATATATATATATATATATATATATATATAGAGAGAGAGAGAGAGAGAGAGAGAGAGAGAGAAATAGAAGAAAATAGCCGTCTGAAAATGCATGTACAAGTCGAATAAACGTCCAAAAGGAATGTAAGCAACTCCCCATGTTTTACCATCTGTTTCCATCGAAGTAGAGATCAGCGTTGCAGAAATAAACGTGAAAGGAAAATCTATTTTCATTTACAATGCACGTAATGCAAGAAAGTGAAATGGACAGTCTAGATCTTAACACAATATTTGCACGCTTAATTTTATCGATAGCAAAGCAAATGCATAAATAACAGCTAATGTTCTGTTGTGGAAGGAAGAAAGTTTACTTGTTTTTTGATTGTGTTATTTTCAACTTTGCATGTTCAACCAAACAAATATCCAATCTCAAAAGCGGAAAAAGGAGGATATATAAAATGTTTTATTTTTGTAGCGCAAAAATACGACTAAAAATAGTCCTGCTTGTATTTTATTTACATGGGAATAAAAATATAAAAAATATATCGGAATATCTCTACGTTTATCTATACGCGTAACATATAGTGATCGTATTTTCAAGATAACAATCAGTCACGTTCTGCAAATCCTCAAAATCAAATAAATTGACTTTTAAAGATTAGATTAATCTGCTATATTGTTTAGCACTTGTTTTCTACAAAGAATAATTTTTATATTTAAAACTTTAAGAAATATGTAGAAATATGTGAAGATTTGTAATATATAGGATGTTCCAGAATATTTGGGATTATTTTCATATGTAGATAGAGCGGATTAAACCGAGTCGAAAAATTCTCTACAATTTTTAATTTTCGCAATATAGTTAATCATTAGCCGAGATAATATGGCAATTTTTTATTAATTAATAACTTATTAACTATTGCAAAAATTGAAAAGTTCTACAGGAACTTTTTGCTCAGTTTATTTCATTCTACCTGCATATGAAAATAGTCTAAATAGAAAATATTGGAACATTCTATATATGTCTTGAGTGTTTTATCTAAATTTGCTTCTTTATTAAAAGAAAAGTATTTGGCATTTATGATTATAATTGCATGGTAAAATATTATGGTTAGAAACTTCATTTTTATGATTATTGCTACAATGTTTATGTTAGTAATAATAAACATATAACTCTCTCAAATGCGCGCGCGCGCGAAAAAATTGTATTATAAATTATAATAATTTCAAATATTAATATAAAAAATATAAAAATATAAATAATAATCAAACTAAACATTTATTCAGTAAATGCAATCACAATTATAATAAATATAAATTTCTTAAATTCACTTACTATTTATGTAATGATAATAATAATAGAAAAATATATTATGAAAAAATTAAAGATTTTTAAGCAATGTGTGCGACTGTTATTAATAGCACGATAATTATATTTGCATGGTTAAAATTATAAACAATTATAAACATACAGTTGTCTAAAAAAATTACTATCTATATACTTTATTACTCATTCAAGCAATGAATATTCACGACGGACAGAGATAATCAGCGCTCAAAGAAGAAAACGCAAGTTCATTTTAAGCAGCGCAGCTGATACTAGCGACGGAGAGGGATGCAGAAATCTCTTGAAGATAACCCGGAGCTATCCGTGGAAGTATCAGATCAGCCATACGAGTTCGGCTTCAAAGTCGGCGCCAGTGTGAGGTCTCTATAAATGCGCGACATTCGTTCATGCCTTCCAGTCGGTGGGAGGTCAGCCTTTCCGCGGGAACGATACGGTACACACTTGGAATACATTGTGACGTTTTTCTTTCCCCTTGTTGTTTCCCATCCTTTCTTCCCACTATCTTCTCGCGGTCAGGAACGACCGCGACTCGATCACCGGTTGCACTACGTGACGGGAAACCGCGGCAGGTGTAAGAGAAATTATGCCGCAGAATGTCTTTTAGTGCAATCGATTTTCTTTTACACTAAATCAAACGAACATCACCGTGGAACTTGTGCCGTTTGTTACTTCTTGGAATGCCAGTGAGTGTGTGCACATCCCTTCGGCGAAAAATGTAGTGCATCGATAATCGGATGCACGAATTGCAACATAAGCTGAATAAAAATATCATCGTTTATCTAAATGTGAGAAATTTGAAATAATCGAACTGGTGTAATAGAAACGAGGATGAATCCAATATGTCGTTATTGGAATCAATATACATATGTGATATCGAAAATTTTAATAGATTTACTGAAAAAAATTTCTGATTAAAAATGGACGAATCAGAAATTTCTTAGATTAAATTTATTAGAATTCTAGTTGAGATAATCGGAATTCTGGTTGATACAATATTTCTGATAAAATCTACTAGAATTCCAATAGGCATAACCAGAAAATTCTGATTCATCTATTCCACCAGAATTGCTATTAATCCAAGACCATTTTTCTCAGTGTAATGAAATATACATGTTCTTTTGTCTCGATCGTTCTAAGCTTCTTTCTCTTTTTTGAAAAAATTTTAGATGCATGAATCAGACATAATAAACAATCGCAATAAGTATACATCGATGGAAAGTTGATAAATTAATCAAGAATCACTCGTTATTTTATATAAAGCACTTCTTAAAAAGAAGTGTTTCTTAATCTGTTTTATATATTTTAATGTACACTTATGGTTACTTTGATTTATTTTTTTATTGTATATTTCAAATTACACTTATGACATGCTTATTTTGATTTATGTCGAGTTTTATCGAACGTCCGTCCGAATCGCTTCGAATCGCAACTTTGAAATTTCATAAATTACTGAAATGTTAAAAGTCATTATCAATGACTCATGGGTCATAATTCTTCTCGAAATTTATGTAGGAGACTATAATTTATTTTTAAGTTCGAACATGATTATGCGCAAAAATGCGTATTCAGAAATGTGTCAGAATGAGATGGATAGGATATGTGAATACATGAATGTGAATCAAATACACACAGAACTCTTTGACTGGAAATTGGATGAAAGAAACTGATAGATCGAAAGAATAATAAAGTCTGTTAATTAATGCTGAGACAGTTTATCTACAAAAGCAATATAAACTGAATCATTGAAACGAAATTATGGACTTTTTACAATAATACTTTTAAGAATATGTAAAATGTTTCTCTGAAACGTTCTGCCGTGCAACATGCGATATTTGCATTACAGAAATTGAATTGTGACCGACTGAGTATTTTAATTCTTGGTTAATGTCTTAATGTTACTGTTGAAGGCAGCAGGTGGTTAAGAAGTGAGCTAAATATATATGTGCGCGTTTTCTGTACGTACGATCGGAGCTCGTGTATAATCGGACTTGTCGCAAACACATCGCGAGTATGATAATCTCTGCTCGTAGTGCTCCTTTGCGAGCACTCCAAATGTTTACGTTTGTAAAATGAATTTAAAAATAGTCTCCGGTAGTCAAACAGCCGTTGGCTGCACTGTACGATTCAACAATGTCATAAATCAATATTCGACACGAACGATTCAACGCGGCCATAATCCGCTTACGTCGAAGAAATTATTAAATGCAATATAAATTAAAAATTACGTTACATTAATCATATAGTCAGAAAACAAATTGACATTATTCGTCATTATTTTGACGTCAAAATATCAAAGACTTTATTTTGATGTTAAAATGACGAGAAACAACGTCAGTTTATTTCTTATTAACACTAAAATTATAAAAGGAAAAATAATTATTTCTCTATCATAAATTATTATTTTTCTGTGGTAAATTAGGAATTACGTTTTTAGGCGAAAAGCTGTTCTTTGAAATTTGCGCGACGAGCAAAGTTTGAAAATGCTTGATGTCGTAGCGATATTATTGGATCCTTTTCTACTTATCGGATTCGTCCTCGGTAGCCTATACTTTTATCTCACGGCTACCTTTGACTTTTGGAAATGTCGCGGTGTACCGTTCAAAAAGCCGACCGTGCTTGTCGGAAATTTTGGTCCCCTGCTCCTGTTTCGAACATCGCAACCAGAAGGCGTGAAAGAGATGTATCAGTGGTTCAAGGATGAAAGGTTCTTTGGCGCGTTTCGAGTAAGATCGCCCGTGCTGATTCTACGCGATCCCGATCTAGTGAGGAGCGTATGCGTCAAAGATTTCGCTTGCTTCGTGAATCGTGGGATACCGATCAATAACGATCAGGTATACACGACTATTAATACACGCAAAGAACAAGTTTCGCTGAAGTATCTAAAAATTTAGATAGAATAAAGGTAATTTGAATAGATTAACAGAAATTTTCAAATTGTATAAAAGATTAATAAAAGATTATATAGTGTATTCAGTCAAATATACAAGGCATTATTGCAATAATAATGAAAATAATTTTATTGGATTATCGAAATAATTGCGTAAGAATCTCAAGCATGATGAACATACTGCAAAAAGTTTTGATATTTTCGCGACCAGTTTATCCTATGTAATTTATTTCGATGGTCTAACATAATTCTTTTCAGAACTATACCTAGCTAGTTTTTAGATACTTTAGCAAAACTATCCATTCCGTGGAGGTTTTCTTTCGTATCTCCGAGATGTTAACTGCTAATTAGATATTTCTTAAAATATATAGATATTTCTGAAAACTCTGTTAATGAGCTTTAAATCTTATTTTAATCGTGTACGCATTAGGATCCGCTCTCCGGACATCTGTTCAATCTCGAAGGGCGTAAGTGGAAGGGCCTTAGATCAAAACTAACGCCCGCGTTCTCATCGGGCAAACTGAAGCGGATGTTCTACCTACTGGTGGAATGCTGCGAAGAGTTGCAGCGGCTTATCAATGAGGCAAACAACTTCGCTGACCAAACAGTCGAGGTACGGGAACTGGCCGCGAAATTCATCATTGACGTCATCGGCAGCTGTGCCTTCGGCATACAGATAAATGCGCTCACCGACGAAGAGTCCGAGTTTCACAGAGCGGTGAAGAAGCTTTCGAAGCCGAGTTACAAGGCCACTCTCTGGAGGATGTTACGAACGGCCATGCCAAGGCTATACAGACTGATGGGTGTGCAACTCGTCGATCCGAGCGTTACTCAGTTTTTCACCCATGTCGTGTCACAAATGATCAGCCAGAGGGAGAATAACGGCACGACCAGACACGATTTTATGGACCTGCTAATCGAGCTGAAAAACAAGGGTACTCTGGAGAGCGAAGCCACTAACTCAAGAATCTGCAGCGATGAAGACGCCCAAGCGGCGAAGGAAATCGGTAAGTCAAATTGCAATGTCGTGCAAAATAGGCAACATCGTTTCATGTAGGCTAAAAAAGTTTGTTATTTATAGAATTAGATGAAAACACTATCGCGGCACAAGCATTCGGTTTCTTTGCCGCCGGCTATGAAACATCGTCGAACACGATCGCGTTTTGCCTCTATGAACTAGCCTTGAACCAGGAAATCCAAGATAAGACCAGGCGAGAGGTACACAATGCTATAGGAACACGAGATGGAAAATTAACTTACGACGCGGTTCAGGAAATGAAGTATCTCGACATGGTAATATTAGGTACGAATCCGTTAGTATCATTGATGAAAAATCCAAAAATAAAAAATTTCTTCGGATGTAATCATTTTATCGTGAACAACGCTGAAATTCGGATCTCATTGATTTATGATAAAATCATTATGACGCAGTGAACATAAAATAGACACCATTTATTTTTACTAAATAAGTAAATTATTCAGAAGGAAACTCGTGTGGAATTCCGCTGCAAATATCTTCATATATGTTTTGTGTCATACGTATGATGAGAGTTCACGTGTAATCAGATATATCTATCGCAAACATAGCACGAACGTGAGCACCGTTTATCTTAAATTGACACCGCTTATCTTTTAAATATGTTTTAAGCAATTCTCAAATTTTTGTTATCCAAACGAACGCAATCCGTTAAAGTTTACATTTTTAAATTAATTATTTTTCTGTCGATGGTTGTGGATGATATAATTGCAAATAACAAAGTAAGCAAACAGTTAATTCAGAATTCATAAATAATTCGCTGACTCAACGCGCGTTGGAAATAATCTGGAAATGCTAGAATTGTAAATTATGTAGAGACTCTCAGGAAGTATCCGCCAGCCCCACTGTTCGCTCGAAGATGCGAATACAAGTACCGGATACCGGACAGCAATGTGGAACTGCCGGCTGGCTTGCGAGTCGTCATACCAATTTATGGTCTCCATCATGACCCAAATTACTATCCCGATCCGGCAAGATTTGATCCCGAGAGATTCACGGAGGAGAATAAACGCACAAGACACCCTTACACATATCTTCCATTCGGAGAAGGGCCACGAAATTGCATAGGTATTGACTCTTGCACTCAGAAAAGAAACAATATTAGCAACTAGAAAATTGAGGAGAAACTTTGGGAGAAACACTTCAACTCTGTATTATAAAGATAAGAAAAATATGAATAATTTATATAGACTGCAGAGAGATAGCAGTATTATTCATTTATATATCATTATCAATAGCTAGAAAATTGAAGAGAAATACCTCAATTATTTATTATATGAAGATAAGAAAAATAAATTAAAGAAACATAATAATGTTATCCATTTATGGATAACTATTATTAATTAGTATAATGACATTATAATATAAATTAATTACTATTATCATAATATAAATCATTATAATATAAATTACTCAGCAACAAAAAGTCCAAAATCGAGACATAAGATTTTTTTTAGACATCTTTAAGACGCCTTATGTCTTGTTTTTGGACATGCGTGTTGTCTGGATAATTACTGTAATTACTATAATTACTATAATTCATTATTAATTATTTTCTTATTATAGTTGTAATATTGTTAATCAATTATAGTTGTAAATGTAATGTTATTAGAAAAGATGTTCGATGCCGTTTATCCTTCAAACATGTTTTAGACAGTTTTTCAGATAAACAATCCATTAAAATCTGTTTTTAATTATTTTTTTTCTGTAGATGCTTGTGTGTAACGATATTATAATATAATTTTATTGCAAGTAGAAAATTAAACAAACGGTTAATTTATGATCCGCTGACTCAACACGCGATATTACGTCACATGCTTACGTCGTTCGTTTGAACCAAAAAAGGCTTATTGATTCGCTGGTCAGCACTTAAAAATCATGACAGAATTATTCGCGATAAAAAATAATATTTATAAAATTTGCAAATAATGCCATGTAATCTCTCTTAATCGTCTTATCGATTTTCCTCGTCACAAATCTTTTTTTATCTCTTCATCATATTTCATATTAACGTTGTTGAATCTCTTTTAACCAATATTCTCGTTATCTTTGATCAATCGTTAATTCAACTATAATAATTGGACGACAGATTACATATTAAAGCATTGCGTTGCGTGCGAAATTTATCGTTCAAATAACTCACTTAGTAATTATTAGCTCAAGAGGCCGAGACGCATTGCTCGTTTGTGCGTGCAAATTTATGCGGCCTGGAGGACGATGACCTTGATAATGTACTGTATGCATGTATTTTATGCAAAAGTCTACGTCCCGATTTGATAAGCTTGTCTCAAATTCGTTATAAACTCAGCAATTATGTAATCAACGCGTCGTAATCACGGCTCATTACAATGATTTCGTAACTTTCTAGGCATGCGATTCGCATTGCTTCAAATCAAGATGGGAATAATAGCGTTCCTCAAGGATCATCGAGTTGAGATATGCGAAAAATCACCGGTGCCGATCAAGTTTAGCAGACGGAGTCTTGTGACCGCGAGCGAGACGGGATATTGGCTTACCATCACCTCATCTTCCTAAATACAGAATTATATTTATAAGAGTGTTTTTCTTTTTTCTTTAAGAAACTAGTAAGTAAAAATACATGAAGCACATAATTTTATGTACACATAAAAGTATATAAAATTACTGCGATAATGTACTTATCTGTGACAAAAAAATAGAAATTGTTACTATTAAATATTTAATTTTTTATGAATGTGCGTCGAACGTGAATTCTTTCTCGGACAAAGCTAGATAGTCATTTTAGCAAAATAGTTTAAAATCAGATTTAATAGATTTTATTTAATTTTTATTACAATCAGAGTCATATTCATAAAACATTTTGTTTAATATTCGATGATGATATTTTTATCTAAAGGATGTATAAAATATTATTTCTATTTAATTGTAAAGTAAGAAAGAGAGCAATAAAAAGAGATATATAGAATGTCAGAGTGTTAGGAACACGTCACATGAATAGTTATATTAAAAAGCCACGTAGACTTAAAAGGTGCATATTATAATAATTCATAATCATTTGGACGAGTTGAACCTTCCAGAGAAGACAAAGAAGACTAAAAAAGATTCGATACGAATACTTATTTGGACGAATACACATTTAAACACGTATCCACGTTGAAAATGGTATTATGACGTTTGCATTACTCGCAGATAAATGAAACACAATATTAATGCATCTAATAAAGTAGAGGTATTAGATTTTATTGAACAAAGAGATTGACAAAATCTCTTCTTCAGAAGAATAGAACATCAAAGAACATGTCCGAATTATCGAAAATCATTATAATTCTCTTCGATCGATATCATACAATCAAGATTCTCGAACAAACTCGAATGAAGAGAATCGAGAAGTAGTTGAGTTGAAGTACGAAAAGAAATGAGCGAATAATAATCGGTTTTCCATTACAACTAAATGTAAGATTTGTGAGGGAGATTATCCAGTTTTCAAATGCAAGAAAGAGAATCATTATCTGCTTATTATGTTTATTTTAATCATGCAAGCAGAAAATACAAAAATTAGCTGAAAGATGAAAGAAGGTTGTAGAAGATGAGAGCAAATAAATTTAAATTTACTCTTTTTCTATATTTTCTATATTTTAATTTAAAAATAAAAAAATATATGGGATGACTTTATTCTAAAATATTAAATGGATAAAAATAATATGTCTTTACTATAATTACGAAAACATTAAGTTGTTATCAGCGGCATTATCTTATTTCTATGTACTTAAAATTGAAAATAATTGGTCAAATTGACATCGATGGACCAAGGCTATCAATATCGATCAATATCGATTCAATTAATTATTTCAAGAGAGGTGCAAGCAGAACACGAGTCATCATGACATCAAAATGATATCAAAACTACAAGTCACTCAATCAATTACGATCCAGTTTAACATTACATTATTTTAATGTTATTATGACTTATCCTATACTTGGGTAGCATTCATATAAAAAATTTATCTTATATTAAATTCTAATAACTCGCTTTTAATCTTCCACGAAGAGCACTGTGTGAGTGTATATGTACTTTACTTTTGTAATTGTGAAATATATTTATATAATATAAATACGGTGTTTCGAAAAAAAAAAATTAAGTACGCTGTTCAGACAAATTTTATGCGTTTTCGCGCATTGCTCGACCGATGTAATTTGAATCATTTTTTATTTATTTTTATTATCATTCTTTGAACGGTGACTTATCCGTGCGAGAGCACCGACTTTATGAATCACCCGGTATAAACAAACAAAGTCACATAAGCATTATAGCAGCTACGCGCTTCCATATACGAACGGAGCTGCCGGGGACAGTTTATCGTGACGCGGAGACGCGTGCACGGTAAGCGGAACTCCTATAACTGGTCGCGAGCCTACGCGCTCCATAAATTGAATCGAATAAGGCTCGCGCGATCAACGCGAAGAGCGTGGGTCCGTTGGTCGTCGGCGAGGCCACTTCCTTGACACGTCGTAATAGCGGCTGCAGTATCGTCTCGCACGTTGACGTCGTTGACCATAACAGTATAACATATAACATATATACATACTCGAGCGAGTCGAGTTAGTACGCTGGTTGCCGTCGGACGCCCGTTAGAGGTTTCAGAGCGAACTTGGAAGGGGACTCGACGAAAACCGTGCTGGAAGTGCTGGAACTCGGGACGGGAGCGGAGCGCCGGGCGAGGACGTTACTTTCCTGAGTGCTGCGTCGGCAGATCGTCTCGTTTAATCGCGAGGAAACGAGACGGAGTATCGAGAGAACGAGAGAGGGAAAGAGAGAGAGAGAGAGAGAGAGAAACGGAAATACGAGCACCTGTCAACTGAGAAACGTGCCTGTTCGGGGAATAATGCTACGGTGAGCCGCCGGCGGATTTATCAAGTCGCTCCGAAGTCTGCCAGTAGCCGTCGCGCAGCTGATAACGCGGCCCTTTAAACGCACACACCGCGCAGCTCTAGATTTCTCCTCTCTCGTTATTATTGCTCCTTTCTTTCTTTCCCCCGTTGTTTATCGATATATGCGCGTTGCATTGCTCGCTCCGGCTTGCTCTGGAGTCAATCTGGAGTCTGGCGGCCAGTAGCGCACGCGTCGGCCGTCGCTACGTGTCACCGTGTCCGCGAAAGTCGAGAAATCCGTCCGACACGGTGACGTTTTCAGGGTGACACGAAGCGACGCGAGATGCACGATAGTTGTTAGGCATTCCCGCGAAAGACGCCGTCCTCGAGGCTGAGAGCGATTCATTTGGACTCACTCGCCTCGTCGAACCGGAAATATCTCCGCTTCAGCTGCTGTTCCCATCGCTGACTCCGTTCCATTATAGGTTAGAACGTGTGATTTATGACACGCCGTCGCCAATCCTAATTCGACTGTTACTTGCGACGGATCGTAGATCGTAGAGAAATGTATTGTCGGCATAACAATAGACGTTTGAATCTCATTTCAGATGTCACACTACAGTAAAAATACCTGCAATCAAAGGACTGCGGTGATCGATCATGAAAGGAAGTATCAGGAGGATTTGGAGCAGGCCAAGGCTCTCAGTTTGGAGACCTTGGCTTTAGAAAAATACAGATTGGAGAAGTTGCGATTGGAACTTAATAACATGCAGCAGGCATGCCTCGTTCAAAATGTGTGCAATACGAATAGCGTGTCAGAGACAGACAGCTCGCAAGGAGAAAGGTGTATATTTCGTCACTCAACATTTTTCATTCTCATCAGTTGATTTTAACTTTACAATTGATTATAATTTTATATTATATATAATTTGATATAATATATATCGATTACAATTGATTATAATTTTATAATATAATTTGATATAATATCTATATATAACAATTGGATATAATTTAATAATCTTTAACTTGATAGAAGTGTTTACCGTCCAAAATTTAATTATTTAAGTCATTTGTGCATTATATATACAGATCTCAATGCAGAAGTCGACCAAGACCTGGATGCATTAACACAAATCAAAAAAGTGCTGCAATATTAGCTCCGCCACCCCCAATACCATGTAGAAGAAATTCGACGACTGCCACATCAAGTCAAGATACTACTGATCTAATCAATTTTACAAGCCCTATAAAACAGGATTTGGCTGAATATTGTTCAACTCCACCTCCACCACCACCGTAAATATATATTTTTGTCATAAATATGCCTAGTTGAGAGACAAAACAATTTTTTAAAGAACCTGTTTGCATTTATATAAACATGTTTTTATAATTATTATTTTTTAAAATTATATAACAATCATATTAATTTTATTTTGATTTTGAAGTAAATCATGAAGCTTTTATATTAGCAATTTTTAAGTAATTTTAAAATCTGATAAATTATATTTCTTTATGAACCCATAATTTGTATCTTTATTTAAAAGATTGTGGCTATTAAAAATGTTTTTTTTTTTGTTACAGAAAAGCACCAATAGAACCTAAATGGGATACTCATCCGTCATTATTGAAGAAACAATCAAGAGTATCTCGAAGCAACAGCTCAGTTGGCGCATATCAGTCTAGGGACTTTAGGTATCATTCTCTTTCCCCAGGCCCGCGATCTTCGACAGCACCATGTACGCCAGGAACTCCAGGAATCAGTCCTATCATGTCAAGAGCTAGTAGCGTTAGCAATAATGTACCTGATATTGCACCACAGGTACTACAGATTTCTGAAGAAACCTCTTTATTCTGAAATGAATATTCTAAACTTTCTCTCTCTCTCTCTCACACACACACACACACACACACACAAACAATTATTTTTTTATTTGTTTGTGAGGGGATTAATATGGAGCAGTCTGTTAAAACACACTTTTCTTTACAGCCTGCATGGAAATCTATTATCTTTAAGCATTTTTTCTTCACGCAGGTATATCATGTCTGAAGATTTAGAAGATGCTCATTTTCTCTTTTTTATTTAGCATTTTTTAATATTAAAAATAAATTATGTATATTTTTTATTCATTGTTGTCTCTTAACCTTTAGACGGCGGGAATTTATTTTCAAATTTTTACAAAACTTTTCCTTGAAAAAAAATTTGATTTTATTATATGATTGTATTTCTTGCCTCAAAATATAACACTGTTTCAGCGCTTCTATAATGACAATTACCGTCTTGTAAAGGTTAATGAATGCAAAAAGATTTGAAATATTTAATATATATTCTATTGCTAGTTTTATTAATTTTTTAAGAAAAAAATTTTATTAATTAATGACGAAAAATCCAGAGATTATTGTGTTGAATATATATTGAATATACTTCTTTAGATTCCTCCATTGCCTATAAATTATAGACCAACTGTTGCACCTGCCATATGTGCTCCATTTTGTATAGACGATGAACAGTTGAATATATTAAAAGTGATAGAGAAAAAGCCAAATAGCAATCTTATAGATTTGAATAGTTTCGAGCAAACAGAAGACAAAACCAATGTACGAGTTAGTGTATTGGAAGCATTCGATCCATTACTTATTAAGACTGACAATGGAAGTAATTCTGTGCAAGAACTTAAAGATGGTAAAAATTAAATCTTATCTTTTTTAAATTATTAATATAATATAAAACAAATGTACAAAGATAATACATAAAATAATATAGCCAAATTTAAAACTCAAACACATGACTGAAAATGCAAGTACATTTTTTTATTCTGACATTATTGAATAATTGTTGCAGATTCGCAATCGCAAATTAGTGGCAGTGTATATGATCCATTCGATCCGTTTGATTATATGTATAGCACAAATGAAAGCGTTAACTCGGATCCGGTTTATGCCGCTGTGGAGAAATCTGCAAAATCGCCAGCTGTATCGCCAGCTGCACCACCTCCACTGCCTCCTCGAAATTCGTCCGCATGGAATACCATAGAGAGACGAAGAACCTCTTTAGATCGTCGAGTAAGTCCCGAAAAAATTTGAAAGCCCAGCTTTTAGTAAAACAGTTACACTTTTTAATATTATTTTTAACAGAAGCGTCAAACTCGATTGTATGAGAATGTAATAGTCATTAAAACTAGATCGTCTCTACATGATTGTGATCTAAAGGCGTTTCACAACATGATAAAGTCTATACGAAGTTAGTAAAGAATGTTCTTTTCTTATGGTACACTAATACACTTTTTATTGTGCTCATAACTTGGCTCAATTTTAGGCGAATTTCCGTTTAATAATCCTAGTACAAATATTGGATACGTTGTTAGTCCAATAATGGAGAATCTATATCCAGATGGTACAAGTATAAAATTAGTAGTTCATCCACAATTACCCAGTAATGATAAAGATCCTGTACCATCTATTACTTTCACTTGTAATGGTAAGCTAAAAAAAATTTATTTTCAAAGTAAGATTGCTTTTTCTTTTTTTACATTAAAATTTTAATGTAATTATTTTAAACATTATGTTTCAGTGAATTGCAGTATCGAGCATGTTATCTTAAACGTTGCCTGTTCCTTGGATGATGAAGATACAGTAAATGTAGAAAAGTATTGTTTAAGAGTATGGGGACTAGCTGAGTATCTTGCACCTAACACAACCTTAGCACAATACGAATACATACATTTATGTATTAAATTAGAAAAAGATATTGAGTTAGCTATAATGAGCAGAGCACAAATTAAACAATCCATTGCTCGAACGGTTAGTGTGATGAATATTACATACACGAATATTGTACAAGCATTATTACAACGTATCACAGACTATTTGAATCATTATTCTACTTTTTCTTTTTTAGTTGCAAGATGATAATTGTGATCAGTCTTTAAAATTAGAAGATATTCTACCAAATGAACCATCGCAGCCTATTTCATACGATACATTACTTATTTTACTAGGTATATATATTCACACACATACACACCACACACACATGCATGTATACGCACACGCACACATATAAAAGAAAGAATTTTTATTAATGATATATTTACAATGTATATTTTGTTATGTTATTTATTGTAGAAACAGTAGAAAAGGAAATGGAACGCGTAGAAACTGCAGCGTTACAATTGGCAACCACAAATCAAGGTTCTACCTTATTACCTCAACTTCAACCGCATGGTGTAGTACAAGCAGTTAAAGCAGTATGTGCCTTAATGGGAAACATTGAAACATTTGAAATTACGGAAGCTGTTGATAATTTCGTAAATGCTTGCTGTCAATTTCTGCCGCAAGTTCATACAGCTAATATAGAGTGTAAAAAACCGGAGATTATACATGAAGATGGCGATTACGCTGTAGTTACTTTAAGAAAAAAGTTTCCCGATGTAATTGCCTCTCATTGTCATAAAATTCGCGACGCAATTCAAGAACTCGTCGAAACATACTGTCATGCATTTAAGGTCGACTTTCAATTGAATAGCAAAGGAGAATTTCCAACAAGTAAGAAGTTACACTAATTTTCTAACGCAATATATATAAGATAAAATTATGATATAATTATGATATACTTTCTCTTAATAGATACACTGATTGCGACAGAAGTAATCGATACTATTTTGGTGCGTGTTGGAGCTTTGCATAGGCTACCAACCACATGGAAGCATGACGATTATATAGTGGCAGCTCAAATCTTTCATGGAACTAGACCTGTAGGAAATCCGGTTTTGTCGGAACCAATGACGGTTAGCACGAATTTTTATCCAAGAATTTTATTTAATTCATGGTAAGTACGAGAATACATTTACAATGATCGAAAATTCCAAATGTAGATTTAATAAAAATTATACAAATATACAATAAGGTTGGAATTTCGTGGAGTAAGTGTGTGTCAAGTGCCACGGGAGGCAAGACTTGTGTTAGTTCTTTATGGACGTACGCTACAGCCTGCGGAGCACGAATCTAATTCATCTGCAGAGAATGCAATGCAGAAAGAAGAACTTGGATGGGGTGCTATACAATTCTTCGATTATGACGGGTAAATGACGCATCTGCCACAAATTGTTCTCAGCTTTTTATCTTTCATCTTGTATTTTTCGTTGCTTCATACATATATCTTTATATATCTTTATTTTAATTCTAGTGTTATGAGCCAAGGAAGTTTTTTTCTGTCTCTTTGGCCAGCTATCGCAGACAAACGATTAGGTCCAGCGCCAGCGCCTGGAATCCATCCCCGCGGCGATACTCATCCCATTATAGGACTAGAATTACCCGATTACGGGGGAAAGGTTTTATTCCCCAATTCTTCGGAATTGCGAGATTATGACGTGGAATCGTTAGATTTTAATTCGTTAGATCAAAATACGCAAGAACTATTAATAGACATTACACAGCAAGATACATTTTCGAGGTATGTTGTAATTATGTGATTAAAAATATAGATTTAAATTTTTAAAATGGTATTTTTTAAGCTGACTTCTATTTCCAGACCGCCTATCGATGAAAGAGAAATCTTATGGGAGAAAAGGCATTATTTACATGATAGACCTGAAGCTTTACCAAAAGTATTACTAGCTGCACACAGTTGGGATTGGGCTTGTCTACCGGATTTACACGCGTCGCTTAGAATTTGGAGTCCACTTCCTCCAGTACAAGCATTACAATTACTTTTACCATGGTATGCACTACTTATCGATTATTTCTTTATTACAACTTCTGAAGAACTGTTTTGTAAAACGTCGTTTTCTTATAGCTTCCCAGATATGAAAGTTAGAGAGATGGCAGTTGATTGGATCCGCGAATTAAATAATGATGAATTGGTTGATTATCTACCACAATTACTTCAAGCAATAAAACATGAGACATATGAAGCATCACCTCTAACTCGATTCTTATTAGAACGTGCCTTACTTTCACCAAGAGTGGCTCATTATATTTACTGGTTGTTAAATCAAGCTCTGCCGGGACAAAGTCCCCAGGTACAGGTTGGATGATCAGCATTGATGATGTTATTAAATACTTACACATTTGCATTAAATACTTATTATATGGCTTGTAAATGAAAAATAACTTTTTTTTATAACTGTATGATTAAAGCATAGAGAATTTCTTCATGCGATATGTATTAATATATCGCTAATATGTTATTTGAACTTTTCTATATTAAATTATAAAGCGCATTTATTTTATAGAATTCTGCTGAAATCTCAACGGAAGATGACAAAGCAATTAGTTGTGCTCGTTATCAACGAAGATTGCAATTAATGTTGAGAGCACTATTAGCAGTTATCGGAGATGCGCTGAGAAACAGTTTTCTCACTCAACAATTGCTAGTTAAAGTAGGTCTTAACTTTTATTATATCTTGTTTACTTCAAATGGTCTTACTTATTCCAAACATACTTTAAGTTGTAATTTGTACAGAACCTGCATCAAGTGGCTGAAAATATTAAAGTTACAAAGGAATCTTTACGAATGGATACACTTAAAACTGGTTTACAAGAAATACACTGCCACTTAAAGGAAGACGATGGAACATGTTTACCATTATCTCCTAGTAAATTAGTATTCGGTATCAATGTACAGACATGTGCCTATTTTCCATCGTTCACTCTTCCATTAAAAATTAACTTTATCAGTTGTGACAATGTTATAAACCCGGCGATATTCAAGGTACGTTTTCAATAAGTAAAAATATCCTACAAAACATTATCTTCTTCCAAAAACTTTAATATTAACATTGTATTTTTTTCTAGGTTGGTGATGATTTGCAGCAAGATATGTTGACCCTTCAGATGGTGCGCATTATGGACAAATTGTGGTTGAAGGAAGGCCTTGATTTAAAAATGGTTACTTTTGCTTGTGTGCCCACCGGTCACAAACGCGGAATGATAGAAATGGTAACGAATGCAGAAACGTTACGAAGAATCCAAGTCGAGTTTGGACTAACAGGATCATTTAAGGATCGACCGATCGCGGAATGGTTAGCGAAACATAATCCTTCGGAACTGGAATATGAAAGAGCGGTGGATAATTTTACTGCTTCTTGCGCTGGCTACAGCGTTGCCACTTATATTTTAGGAATTTGTGATAGGCATAATGACAATATTATGTTAAAGACATCTGGTCATTTATTTCATATTGATTTTGGAAAATTTCTTGGTGATGCGCAAATGTTTGGAAACTTTAAGAGGTATGTATATCATAATATATTACGTTTTATTTATTTCTGCACTTACACTATGTATTATATTTTAAAAGAATAAAAAAGAAAAAAAATGTAATCTTGATACAATATATTCTTGCTATTATGTTTTTAATCAGAGATAGGACGCCATTTGTACTGACGTCTGATATGGCATATGTTATAAATGGTGGTGATAAACCTTCAGCGAAATTTCATCATTTCGTCGATTTATGTTGTCAAGCTTTTAATATAGTACGAAAACATGGAAATCTTATTCTTCATCTTTTTGGATTGGTATGTTTTAAAATATTTTTAAGCTTAGAGGAAAATAATTATTATGTAATTATGTGATGCACTTAATGATTTTAACAATTTCTAATAAAATATGTGATAAAAACATGTATATTCACACATCTCACACTTATATTTTTTAAAATAAAAGTTACATCTTTCTATAGTCTTCATGCAAAATATGATAATAAATTATTAGAATTATGTGTTAATTTTTTTTAGTTTCCAATAAATTTGTTTGCTGCTCTATATATATATATATATATATATATATATATATATATATATCACAATCTTATATTTTATATATATATATATATATATATTAATATTTTCAAATTTTATAGTTAAAGTAGATGAATTTAAAAGAATAGTTCAAAATTTAAGTAATTTAAATGAATCATTTTGGAAAGTTTTCAATGTGATGAGCTGATATGTTTTGAATTAATTATTATAATAAATACAAATGCATTTTATATGAATTATGCAAACAATTAGACCGAATATATTTGAAATAAAGAATTTTGTAAGTTATGTGGTCAACCACACCGCTATGAAAACAATAAAACCACAACGGAAGAACATATCCGTATTTTATCAGAAAACGGACCGTTATCTCAGTAAACTATATGCGATGTAGTTAATTAGTATTTATCGCCCGCGCTCATAATATCGTATGCTGCAGCAGTCTGAGTCAATCATGTTAAGAGTAAAGTGTTAGAAGTGAATAAAAAAGTTCAGGAATTGTTGTACAATCCGATGGAGAGCATTTACATAAAGATCATAACAAAAATATATTGGTTATTTTCTAATATTTAATAATAAATCACAATGGATAATTTAATATCGCGAAAGAATCTTCTCAGTGATTTGCATAAACAAAGTATCATAACGCGAAAGTTGCACGATATCGAAATAAAAGATCATTTAAACAAGGCAAGAATGAACGAGTATACAACTTCGCAGATGACTTCATCCGGTATCCCTGGGGTGACCGTGGACGCAGTTAGTTACGTGCAGAAAGCACTGCTTCCTGGACAAACAAATCCCGAAGCAGCGGCGACTTTCGCTCGTATGATAGAAAGTTCATTGAAAAGTTGGTTTACGCAATTTAACTTTTTCTTGCATAATCTGGCGCAGATGAGATTCTCTGGAGATCACAGTGAGGGGGAATTACTATCCTTCATTCCGCGCACGTACACGTGAGCTTTTTATTTTTGCTAAATGTTATAAGTAAAAGTAATAACGCTCCAAAAAATTGAAAATCTTAAAAGATTTTACTCGATTTTTCCACGGATAACAGATGATGTATCAATATATTTTTTAAATAATTATTATAGAATGCAGCAAGAAGGTGAATTAACAAGCGTCCAGGTGCATGGATATCAGAAACGCTATGATCCAGAGAAATATTACATGTACATTTTACGAATCCAACGGAAGAGCCAACCGGATCCAACATATCTATTCCGATCATACAAAGAATTTTGCGAATTCTACCAGAAATTGTGTATACATTTTCCACTTGCTAAAGTAACCAGGTAAATATTTTATATTAATCACATATTCTTCTTTTTGCAAATTCCTATTTTTATTTTTATCTTCTACATTGTTTAATATAAATATTGTAAGATTATTATAATCTTATACATACATTCATTCTAATGCAAATAAAAGCAAAATAAAGCTAAATATTAACATTTTCTTATCCATGCAGCACTAACTTCCAAGAAATGTCTCTGAAAACATCCAATGTTAAAGATGTTTTCAGGATGTTCCTCGGATAAAATGTGCTGTATGTATACTAAAATATTTTATATAAACATATGAGATTATAACATATAATATTATATGCATATGTAATTATATTAAACAATTAAATTATATCTCAATTTCAAATATAGTATAAATAATAAATGTACATACGAACAAACGTATATATATATATATATAT
>Ga0157364_1001207_pt1 | contig 21313 bp, 8 predicted proteins | sample AttsexASBM2_FD_111476 | JGI IMG/M metagenome (GOLD analysis project Ga0157364, IMG submission 111476) | Fungus gardens microbial communities from leaf cutter ant in Ribeirão Preto, State of São Paulo, Brazil - Atta sexdens ASBM2 | ecosystem: Host-associated > Fungi > Mycelium > Unclassified ...
ATCGTTAACGACCAAAGTTGGATCTTAATTTCTTTGTATGTAATTTTATATTCAATACAAAAAGAAGAATTCTATATTATATAATTTGAATAATCACCGGTTGTTTTTTGTATTTTTTTACAACAAATGGGGACGGAAAAATAATACAATATATAACTTATATACATTTTTTTTATAGAATTTAATAGTGTTATTATTTTGATTCAAATCAAATTCTTGTTAATTGTTTGAATGATAATTGTTTAAACAAATTAAATGTGATTTTAATTTTGATTTCAGAATTCACAATGAGCAACCTCATAAAAACCATTACATGCAAATGATTATTCAATTAATTACATAAGCAGTCCTCAAAAGATTACATTTATCTTATTTAAGTTTTCTTCTTTTCAATGTTCTCCAATTTTAGAATTGGAAAGAGATGAAAGATAAGTATCCATACAGCATAAAATATTGGGAAACGTTTTAAGAAAAATATTTTTTTTTAATATCACAAGTATTAATATCACAAGTATTATTAAAAAGATTTTAGTAATATTTTAAAATGTTTTAGAGATTTAGAAACATTTTAAAATTATTTTAAAACATTTTGTGATAATATTTTCAAAAACATTTTAAAAACATTTTAGAAACATTTTGAAAAATTACTTTTTTATCATTTAGAAAATATTATCAATATATTATCTAAAATATATTATTTAAAATATTATCAATATATTTTCAAAATATTAAAATAATTTCAAAAATTTAATCAAATTTTTTTAAATTGCTTGATTTCTTACGGCATGAACCTAATTACTACGAATGCATTCTGTTTCCACAGGAGCGATAAAGTGCTCCAAAATTTTTGTCAGTAATTTACTTAAAAATCTGTAATTTACTTAAGATAGTCATTTCAGCTATATATTGGATCGTGACGTCATAAGCAAAAAAATGACACGTTGATTTTTCTTGCATATCATTTGTAAATAAAAAGAATTTGGATTAAACCTAATGACAAGGTGGCTTTAAAACATTTGTAAAAATGCGAAAACTCTCTTTATCTCTTCTGATAGTCAGTAAAGAATCGAAAAAGGATTGTGAAATGGAAATAAGCTACGCATTACGTAAAACCTAGTAAACGCACGTTTCGTGTCTTTTACGACTATTTATTGACTGTCAATATCTTCGACTATTTTTACAAATTCTAAAGCGATCTCATCATTTCATTTTATCCAAATTGTCTTTATTTACAAATGGCATACAAGAAAAATCAACGTGTCGCTTATGACACATTTTTCGCTTACGTCACGATTCAATACGATTAGAGTGAGTACTCAGGAATCTTAAGTATTTAATTTTTTTTATATTTTTGAAATAAAATTGTTTCTTAATTTTAAAAACAGATTTTGTATTTTGTTAAAAAAAATTTAGTTTATTTTCTATATTAATAGGAGTTTGTACATATATATTATGTATATAATAAATAAAAATAAGTGCAAATTTTGTATTTTTTTATTTAGAATACTATTCTAATAATAAAACTAAATAAATAACATTTCTAAAAGATTTCACAAATATTATTGAATATATTTGAATGAAATTTTTTAAAAATATTTTTGAAAATATATTTTTAATATGATCTAGCGAACGTAGAAATATTTTTAAAATATTTTAAAAATATTTTTGAATTATTTTAAAATACCTTAACCTTTGTAAAAAATATTTTTTAAATATTTTGAAAATATTTTGTGCTGTATGGGTAATTGAACTTTGATTAAGAGTTAATTGTTTCAATGTAGACTTTAATCTTGATTAAATTTATTCTGTATCCTTTTCTTAAAAAAAGATAAAAAGTAAGTTAAACTTAAGAAGTTAAATCTATATTGGTAGAAATTTATTCTGTATCCTTTTCTTAAAAAAAGATAAAAAGTAAGTTAAACTTAAGAAGTTAAATCTATATTGGTAGAAATAGACGTTCTCTCACGCGCGCGAGATCATTATCTTGCAATACATCATCGCGCTATCTTTTCTATCTTAATTGTATTTAGAGCTGTAAGTATATTCGTAAGTTACAAAGGTCAGGGAAACTTGATCTTTGGGATCGGATTTCGGACTTTTGCGATCAATATAAAAACAATCAAATACGTTCAAACCCAGTAAACAAAAATGGATTGAAATAGATTGGATTTCATATTAAAAAATTTGTATACGTGTAAAAATTTAAATAAATTAAAATAATAATTATTGGGTTGTCCGGAAAGTTCGTGCCGCAAAAGATTTAAATAAATGAAATTTAATAAATGAAATTAAAAATTTATATCTTCTGCGTTTCAATTTTCCTTCAAAATCGGCACGAACTTTCCGGACAACTCAATTGAACTTCAATAGTTAATATTTTAAAACTTTTATATATAAAATAAGCTAGCTGTATAATGAAGGAAACATATTAACATGAAATGTATATAAAAGTGATTAATTGCCCAGCAAACGAGAATGGAAATTGAAATTTTTTTCTATTCGATGCATATTTTAATAGCGAATACTTTTTTTGGATTTAATTGAATTCAATTGAATTCAATTAGATTCAATTGGATGCAATTAGATCGAAAAACTTTCAAAAGATCGATTCAAAAGATTTAGATATTCACAATTGTGTTTGTGTGCACAGAAAAAGCTAATATTATTTTTAGATTAAAAAACATAGAGATATGCTTCATGCAATTCCTATAAATGAATAAAAATGCATTCAGAATTGAAAAGCATTCATTTTAACATTCGTGAATCAATATTTCTGAAAATCTGAATCCATTTCAATTCATTCTCGTTTGCTGGGTGATTAATTAAAAATAAATTATTTATTTGTAACATTTATTGTACATATTTATAGTTCTTTTTATATATAGTTTCTTTTTATATATAGTTCTTTTTATGTTTCTTTTAACTATTAAATGAAGTAGAATTCATGATATATTTTTACGGCATAATTGTTTTTTAATTCAGTTGAATTAAAACAAAAAATTTCTTATTTATAATTCTAAATAAAGTAATTTTTATGACGCATTTTTAAATGAAACGCATTTTAAAATGGATTTTTTATTTACAATTTTGAATTCATAGTCCATTTTAAAAGAAAAACTTTTTTATTCAATTGAATGAAAAAACTGCATTTCCTATTCAGAATTTCGAATTAAGTATTCATAATGCACAGAAATGGCCGATATTATTTTTAGATTTAACTAAATTGAAAAACTGTATTTCCTATTCACAATTTTGAATTGAGCAATATTCACGATACACATATAAAATATATAAAATAGCATATATAAAATATTATTCCTATAAATGAATAAAAATGCATTGAAGATTGGAAAGGAATAGACATTTGTTTCATACAATTCCTATAAATGAAAATAAAATAAAAATATATTCAGGATTAAAAAGGATTCATTTTAACATCCATATTTCTGAAAATCTGAATACATTTTAATCCATTTCAATTTAATCCATTCTCATTTGCTGAGAAGAGAAAAAATAAGTTGAAAATTCATCAATTATAATGGAGCAATTATTCATTTTATTTATTGCATTCATATCATTATACTTTTTTCACATAACAATCCCTTCCTCTTTCCTCGAGGTTTAAGATGCTAGAATAAACAATTTATAAATAAACTGTCGGAAGCAAAAGTCATAAAAAGAATTTAAACGCGTTCTGGGAAGAACAGTTGGTGAGGGAACAATGCCTTTTTTATCACAAAAAATGAATCATATATTCTGTTAAAATCGCGTCACTCGAGAGCATCGTATTATCATCGATCTCGCGTGGCGGCAAAACAGGCAACGGCGGTATAACTCCCTTTATATCGAGCGTTCATGAAATCACGGATCATTCTTTCTTTCGCGCGGCTATTTAACGACTCCGCGACGTGATAGCCGCGTTGTTGCGTCGCGCGCGCACGAATCGAACGAGTCGTCTGTCCGCTGTCGCGTCGCCGTGGACTGCCGTGGAGTCGCGTGTCGCGTTGTCACTGTGATATCAATCTGTATACTGCTGTGTACCAATCCACCACACCACGATCGACGGCCCCGTCGAGCGCGTTGACGCTGTGCACGGATACTGCCGACGCATGATTCTCTTGGACGAGAATAACAGTCGCGGCGCGGTGACACGCACGTCGAACGCGCGAAAATGTCCCGATAAGATAGCCACGACGATTCCAGGATTTCCAGGGCGCGTCGCGATCCTTCCTCAGGTGAGTAATCGTGCAAAAAGCATTTTGATCATTTTCTTACGGATGAAGAAATGTTGGAGTGTCTAGCTTCTATCTAACCTCTAGGTTATCTGACACCATCTGACAAAAGGTCTCTAGTTCTAACTACTTCGATCCTTTGTCCTTTTATATAACCATTCATTATCCTCTTTTTTTTTTCTTGAGAAACTTCTAAATATTTAAGAATGTCAACTAATCTTTTTCTTTAATGAACGCGTGTTCGCGCGAAAATTAAGTCTACATCCTCGTGATTCTCGATTGAATCATCTGTTCGGCTTTGCGTCATGGCGTTTCTTTTTATTTGCTTGACGACTCTTTATTATTGGTGTTATCGAGAAATCGCGCTACGATGTCGATACGATTTGTAATAAAAAAGAAATCACTGTGTTACAAGGTCACTCATTTGCTGGATAAATCACTTCCCGTTTCTAACGGTACAGGTGTCGACTCGTCTGTTATGCAGGATAGATGCGAATCGACGACACAACCATGTCCTTAAGAAACATCATCGAGTGGACATCCTCCGACGTGAAAGCGTGGCTCATAGAAAATGGTCACGAGGAATACGCGGATTTGTTTTACTTCCATGAAATCGACGGGAAAGTACTTTTGACGCTGAAAGAGGAAGACTTGAAATCTAGTATTTTAAACATAAAGAAGATTGGTGTTATAAAAAAATTGTATCTAGCCATAAAGCAACTGCAAAGGGACAATGTCGCCGTTCTATTCGACCTGGGATATGTGGATCTGTTTCCTTCGACAAATTTTTATACTCATCATCAGAATAAGCACGAGGTAAAAACATGATTCTCTTAAAGGGAAATATTTAATATTCATTTTAATTCAAGAAGGTAATACTGTTATGTTTAATATAATTTTACTTTAGATGCCCAGTACTGGTACGAATAACGAAACATCTATCGAGAACGAATTCTATTCAGCCTCGGTATCAGAGGATGGACACGCTTCTCATTTGCCACCCGAAATCTGGAAGACACTCATTAGTTTGGGATATTTATTTATTGTCACATGGATTACTGCCTTTGTAATGGTTATCGTTCATGACAGAGTGCCTGATATGAAGAAGTATCCTCCATTGCCAGACATATTTTTAGACAATGTACCTCATATTCCTTGGGCGTTTGATATGTGCGAAGTTACCGGTACCCTACTTTTCGCGATATGGCTTGTTGTGCTTATATTTCACAAGTATAGGTAAGAAATGTGATCCATTTAAATAAATGTAGCAAATAATGTGATTTGTTAGTGCGAATAATCTATTAAATATGGACACAGATTTATTTTGTTACGGAGATTTTTTGCACTGTCGGGTACAGTCTTCCTGCTAAGATGCGTGACGATGCTCATTACTTCGTTGTCAGTGCCAGGAGCACATCTACAATGCCAACCACGGAAAGTCCCAGATGATGATTGGTCAAAGTGAGATACATACATTATAAAATTACATATCACATTCTCTTTCTCTAAATACAAATAATGCATATTTATATCTCATTTTAGTTCCGCTTATGTAGAACTGTACAATAAAATAGCAATGGCTTATGTTATTTGGCGAGGTGCTGGCATGTCCATTCAAGGTGTCAGAACTTGCGGGGATTACATGTTTAGCGGACATACAGTAGCATTAACAATGCTTAACTTTTTCATTACAGAGTGTAAGTAATTAGTATACATTATTTCATAATTGAAGATTTTAATATTTATGAAATGCTCTTTTTTTTATTGCAGATACTCCAAGACATTTATATTTTCTGCATACTTTTACATGGATGCTTAACATGTTTGGTATTTTTTTCATCTTGGCGGCGCATGAACATTATTCCATTGACGTTTTCGTCGCATTTTATATAACTTCGCGATTATTCCTTTACTATCACACATTGGCGAATAATCAAGCATTGATGCAGCGTGATTCGATCAGAACCAGAATCTGGTTTCCGTTATTTAGCTTTTTTGAGGCGTCTGTTGATGGTATTGTTCCTAATGAGTATGAATCGCCGTCCTTGATAGTTTACAATTTAGCAGGCACGGGAAAGAACATCTGGCATTGTGTACGATCTCGGATTTCTCTCCGAAAAATGCAGCGCAGCATAAACGGCAATTTAAGTAGCACAAAAAAGGAATACTAGGAATACTGTCAACTGGTATATATTTTATCTTTTTTAATTGTTATATTTGATTGCTAATAATTAATATGTTTAAGATAAATATGCCACATAGAGAACACTTCATTAATTTTTTTAATTCCAGTCATACAATACACAAAAATATACATACGTAAAAAAAAAGAGACAAAACAATAATATTTCTTTAGAATGGATCTTTGTGTCTAAGAACACATAAAATGTATAAGTTTCGAAAAAATGAAAGTGATCTTATATTGTATATTTATCTTTTCAGAGCGTTAACTGTTTATTTGACAAATTTGTTTATATGTTGGAATAATATTGAAAAAAAGATTATTAATTCTAAATATATTTATTTTTGTGATAGAGGATTGTTGATACCGAAAGAGATTGAAGTAATTTATGATACGATTAATTAATATTACGTAATATTTAACTTTTATTATCACACAAATAATTTATTAAGAAATTTCCAAAGACAAAGCGTAGCATATAGTACTTTACTAATTCAACATGTATTTTCCAAGCATGTTGTATCGTCTAAGACTTTCTTATTTTTTTAAGTGTATGTATATGTACATTATATATATCATACACACACACACACACACACACACACACACACACACACAAATGTATACGTGTGTTTGTGTGTGTGTGCGCGCCCACATAATTTGCTCATAAGTACTTTTGTTTTTTTTTTGTGATACAAGAAGAAAGTTAAGTTAAAGTCTATATTGTGATGGCCTGCAGGGATGTTAGATTTTATCAGGAATGTTGAATAATTTTTTATATCTTTCATAATGATATTTTAGAATTTCTAGATTAGACATCTTTGAAAACGCTTATTTGTTTGCTAACAATGAAACGCAATGTTTTAAGAGTAAATGTATATGTTATATATTATTATGCATTCCTGATATTTGATAAAATTAATAATTTAAGTCTCCTGTTTACTTATTGTAATCATATTGAAGTCGTGTGATTTTTGCATTGTACATATAAATAAATAAAATGTTGCATATATTGCTACATACGTTTGACATAGCTATACATTGATAAAATATATTGACTGTCTTTTCGATTTAGATAGAAATAAATAGAAATAAATATCTTGGTTGATTATCATAAAATACGTTTTTGCTAGAAATGTAAAACATATAGATACGTATGCAAAAAGAGGAATGATTTTTTACTACCGAAGAAAATTTATGATTTTAATACAGTTGCAGTAAGAAAGCAGGAGTCATATTTACAGATGTGGTATTATCAAACAGAGGCTGCTGTTATCGTAATTTTTAATGTAAATTCGTGCGTAATATCTGTATGATATGATTGTATGAATAGCTTCTATATGTCACATAGAAGCTATTGCCAATAGTATAATAGCTTTTTAATATTACATCCATATTTTTTACTTATATGATAAATAACTTAATCTTGTTGGCATTAATGAGTACCGATTATTGATAACTCGTTGATGATGCCTGAGATTGTTGGTGTTTATTACTTTATATACTTCCAAAAACTATGCAATGTGGTAAACTTTCTCTCTTATGCTAATATCGACCAATATACCGACCAGTTTACAAGATAGTCGGATTTACAGACGATTGAGAAAAATAGCACGAGAATAAAAGACATCAATATTTCAATAAGACTTTTATTGTACTTTTATTAATTATAATTATTATACGCTTGCAGTATCATTTCCCTTTATCTTTCTCAAACAAAATTTTCAAGAAAAAATGCACTATATTCGAACATTCGTGTTCTTTTTAATTCGCGCACGTACACGTAATTACAAAAAAAATTATTAAAATTTCCAAAACCATCGTTTCAAGTAAATTGATAACAATTAGATTTAAGAAAATTTAAAGTAAAAAATAGGCAAATCATAAGATTGTAACGAAATAAGAAATGGCCGTTTCGCTAATCGTAAATCAATTAGCGCTCACAAATAAAGTACAGACTGCAGAGAATGAAGTGGAATGAAGTGCAGTTATGTGCAGTTCCACGGCACCATAATATGGTGTGTGTGTAAATGATATGTAAACAGTTAAATACGCTTCACAAAAAGATAAAAAATTGTAACATTCTCATTTTTTTCATGAGTTGGAAAACGTGTTCAAATTAGGAGAGAATAATATTAATTTCTAATAATTGAATCTAATGTAGTTCTACTAGTCAACAGATTATAATAGGTTAATCCGAACGAAGTTAGGTTAGGCTTGTCTTCAAATCAAGATTGAAAAATAATTCATTCTAATTATCAAGCTATAACTATGGCTGTATCTGCTTTTATTCGTTCACACTTTCGACATTTAATTGGTGTAAGCAACAATGCTGTTGCCTTATTTCCAAATTCCGCATGGTATTCGGTATGTTTGCAATTCCTTTGTAATGAAGCCATCGTGCTATTGCAATTTTTCTCATTTCGATTATGTATAAATTATTCAATTGCTATGTTAAATATTTTACGGTTGCAGAATCGTATTAAATCACAATCTTATACAACATCTATCAGTGAAATCAAAGATACAATTAAAACTAAAACAAAGAAATCTGAGAAAAAAATAAGCAAAGTTATGATGACATATTTACAACGTGCAAAAGAACATGGTAGTTACTGATTTTTTGTGTATATATATATTTTTTTTTTTAAATAATTTTATAAAATATTGCTAATGTTTGATATTAACTTTAAGACCAATAGTATATAAACAATATTTTTCTATACATAAGTTATGTATAAATTAAGTTATATTGTTTTTTTTAGATGAAATCATGAAGAAAGAGATCTTAGAATATAAGATAGGGATAAGACATCTGGCTAATATAATGGGCGAAGATCCGGAATCTTTTACTCAAGCAGATATTAATGTATGCAATTATATAAAAAAATCATGCTAATTTGAAACAGCGTGAGTTAATATCTAAAGTCTCATGTGAGTGTTTACTTTTAGAGATCAATCCAATATCTATTTCCATCAGGACTATTTGATCCTAAAGCTCGACCAATAATGGAACATCCAGAAAAGATTTTTCCAAATAAGAAAGCAGCAGAATTTGATGAAACTGGGAAACCCTTCCATTCTATGTTTTATACCTCAAAGCCAAATTATTATGAGACACTATATGTAAGTTTTTATAATAACTATTATAGATATATGAAAGAAAGTAACTAATATCTAAAAATTATTTTTATTTACAGAACATTGTCGATAAGATCAAGTCTCTGAATGATATTGAAGATTCATTGATAAAGCAAGGAATATTGCCTATGGACAAAATGTATGTTGAATATTTAATTTATATAAATAATATAATTTATATAAATTTATATAAATGTGTATATGTATATAGCTTGACATATAATTTAAAAAATATCCTGCAACATCAAATATAAATATTTTTTTAAATACATATTTTTAGCGATCTAGTAAGTTCCTCGTGGTTGTCAAAGAATAATATTGAAAAACTATTTCTTGAAAGTATTAACGATTTTGAGGTAAATAATATTAATTAGCTATAGAAAACTTAAACAAAATTGTAACACATGATTTAGCACATGATTTAACTCATAAATATATAATAATCTTTTCAGTACAATTATCTCATTACGTCATTAGAACGACTATGTGATCATCCACTATCAAGACGTGCATCAGATTTCATTTTAAAATATTGTAGGACACATCATACCCATTTTAAAGAGATAGTACTATTACCTGTAAGTATCTATATAATGAAAATAAAATTTCAATTAATGTAAAGATTTATTATTACATGTTAAGTTGGAACATGACAGCACAGGAAGACCATATGTCACAGTCAAAAGTAAGTAAACACAATTTTAACATTCACAGAAGATTAGCAAGTATATATATCATAAAACTCATTACTGTTAACGATTTCAGATTGCATGAGGAAGTCTGCAAGAGGTGAAGTAACAATTTGGGGTAATGGTTCTGGTAAGATTGTCATTAATGGACATGACATCTCATACTTCGAAGATTTTCAGCATCGCCAACAGGTAAGTTGTTCCTTGCTTAAATCCTCGTAAGAAAAGTCGGTACTAAATTTTCATTAAATAATTACCAAGTTTTTATGTAAATCTTCGGAAATTGTAATACGTAACATAATTCGGTTAGAGATAATTTCTACTATTTATGTTAAAATATATAGAAAAAAAGATAAAATAAGATATATAGTTTGTATGCACTTTAGTTCATTCTTTTTTTAAAATGATATTTTAACTTTTCTAATAGCAATTTTTTCTTATTTTTGATTCAAGCGAATTACCATGCAATATTTTTTAGTTTTTAAGTTGATTATGGTAATAGAATTTCAATGTTTTCTTTGCTGCATATTCAGATATCTGAACGATTATAGGTAATAATATGCTTATTCAAGAAACTTAAAGCTCGATGTCCACGATGCTAGAAATCGCCCCAAGATCTCGGACAGAGAAAAAATTAACAAATCACATTTGAACAATTTGTTCACATGACTATTGCGATTAATCAATTCTTTCTTCATCTGAGATCTTGGACCAATTTCTAGCATCGTGAACACAAGTGAACACACATAAGAATAGAATACTTATATGATACCATTAAGTATTATTAAAGTGAGAGCTTGCAAAGAACTCTTAAAAATATCTTAAAATTGTTTTACGTGTCAATTTTTGACATTCTGCTTATTGGATAACTAAAAAAATTACAAAAATTGCAAAATGAAGGACTTTTTGATTCGGTTTGCTCTGTCCACAAGCGGTATGTCAAATAATTTGCGATATCCTATATAATGTTTCGTTTTTCATGAAATTTTCGAAAACATGTTCCAATACATACATAATACTATTACATCACATTTTACACAAATGATTCTAATTTTTTTATCAATGCTTTTGCGCATATGACATTGTCTACTAACTACGCATATGACATTGTCTAATAACACTCTATGTGGCTACGCGATAGCGTCTCTAGCGTTATTTGTGTTATTCTGTCCTTGTTTCACGTCTAATAAATAAATGAAAATAAAATGACATAAATAATGCTAATAGCGTTTTCCTGAATGCACCTTCTGTGTGCGAGGAAGGAGATGGAGCGAGGGAGGAAGGAAGGGGGAGAAAAACATTCCATAGATACATTGCCACATCATGATTTTTAGAAAAATGGCATTAGACCAAAAACAATAAATTCTCAAAATCGTTATTTTTCTCAAAATTGTGACATGATAACCAAATTTTGACAACGGATTTTTGCTCCGCAATAAAAATACGTCGGACATTATTTATATTTGTAAATAACTTTTTTAATAATACGTAAATAATTTTTTAAATCTTATGATATTGTATTTATTATAACATTTTTCAATTGAAGTTTAGATAATTTCTTTTAAAACTAGCCGTGATTTAAACTGAATAGCTTAATAATTATTATATATAAGAATATCTTTGATACAATTTTTTAAAGATTCTGGGGATATGACCCACTAGACCTGAAAGGATTAAAAAAAATATATTCATCTCGAAACAGAAGAATCATATATTTGGAGGATGAATACAGCACTGAAGAAGAAATATATTTTTAATATCTTTTTATGATATGTATTGTGAAGAATGTGAAGCATGAACAACATGCGATGTCCTTCATGGAAGACGATCTTTCCGTGCGCATTTCTGGTAGCCGGTTTCATCCGATATTTGTACTATCTAAATCTCATTCGTTGGTATAATCGATACGGTGGAGTTAGTCGGATGCTGCACTCTCTCGCTCTCAGTGTTAACCGGTCTGGCGAAAGAACGAAGTGATGCAATTGGGACGATTATCAACGTCCTTTACTGCGCTTCATCTTATGTCATAAATACATAAGGTACTTCTTCATTTTAAAACTTCCGCTATAATGCCGATCACATAATTAATACGTAATAAGTGTCATTAAACTAAGTTCGAGATTTTTTGCAAAAGCATTGACAGTTTATTGACTACTAACAGCGGCTCACTATTAATTTGATTAATATAAATCTGACACAAAGGACATCTTTCTCATGACGTTATGTTTACTTATGTATAATTGAAACTTCTATTTATTTTCACGTTTAATATCTATTTATGCCTTGTTGATTTTACTTTTATTTAGTTTCACATTTAATTTTTATTTATGATACAAATTTTTTTAATTTATCTTTAATAGATTTGTATTTCTATATTTTCATATAAATAGTTTCTATTTTTTGGTCTAAATATAATAGCGGAAATATTTAAATTTCTTATAATTGTTTAGTATTTAGATAAATCAAATAGATAAAATCTATTTTAATAATAAATTCGTATAAAAGCTTGGCTAAATAAGCCAAGCACATTATCGATGCAAAAGAATATATTGTTATAAATAAAAAAATCTTCCAAATGCTTCGGTTCTCAATGGAACCATCTTCAGTCAATCATTTACATATGTTCTTTCATCTATGATTTATGCGTCGTTAGATTAACATAAAAACTTGTCGCCAATTATGTCATGCCAGATCGTATTCTATTTTTGTTAAATGCGTAAACGAACAAAATGTTATTGCAGAGATTTATTTTCGTTAGATCCATAGGTTTTTTTTTGTAATGTGTTTATCAATATTATCATCAATATACGATCTGTACGATATCTTTTTGTTTCTCATAAAGTGGAACATAATTACTGCCAATTCAATCAGATAACAGATTACTCTCCATGATTATTTAAGCAATTTTCCAATTGCAAGAGTCATGCGATATGCTTTGTGTCGGATTTCAATGTTACAATGTTAAAGTGTATCGTCAAACTTTGAGTCGTAATTTTTACATTGAAATAGAAAAAAAAGAAAATGAAATGTACATTTCAAAATTCATATTTCTTCCTATGTTATTAATCCTTTAAAAAATTAAGAAATCAAATTAATAAATATTACAATTATTTAATCTTCTATATAAAATATACGAGTTTTAGAATATTGAAGAATAATATTCTTTGAACCTCTAATTTGGCTCATATAGTGTTTTTTTATTTAGTATTCGGAATGTAGAATCACGTAGAAAAGAAATTATGTTCTGAGGGAATCATTCAAAGTTATCGTTATTTTTCTGTGAAAATCGAAAAATCTGCAAATCCTCATATAAGCCATAAATTGAACTACACTACCAATTTTGGTCTTTTTCTATTCTTTTTATCGTGATCTTAAGAGAAAAATTTTTTATTGATTATAAAGTATTCTATAAAGTATCTATATAAATTTTGTACCAAATAATGAATAAGTAAAAAGATGTTTTATTAAAGTCATCATTTTCATCTTCATTTTTATTTTGATTTTTATCTTGATTTTTATCAAAATTCAATCAAACATTAAAACAACTTCTAAGTTTGTTTATATCGTATTCTCCAATAGGTTTCTACCATAGCTCTTACTCCACCGCGCTTGTTGGAGTGAGTAAGAATTATATTTATATTCAATAAAACTGTATATTCAATAAAAAATAACATTTTTCTTTGAAGATCACGATAAGGACGTAAAAAAAATTGATGTTTTCAATTTATTTATATTTTATTTATATGAGAATTTATAGATTTTTCGATTTTTATTGACAAATAACGATTCATCATAACTTTGAATTCCTCGGCGCATAATTCTTTTTCTACGTGATTCTACATTCCAAATACTAAATAAAGAACACTATATGAATTAAATTGAAGGCCTAAAGAATAGTGTTACTCTTGAGATTAATTTAATCTGTTTTGTTTGATTTTAGATTCATAAAAAACCATACAAAATATTGTATGCTTTCACTTATTTCGACAGAAAGACTATTTGACAAATATTTATATAATTCTGGCATTATATTTTAAACGTCGTATTTTTCTTTTCTTAATAAATTTGGGTAATTATTAAAAAAATATTTGTTACATGTTTTTACATGTTTCGATTATTAAATATTAAGACTTTTGAATAGTGTTAAATAGATAATATCACATTTATAGGTAATTGAACTTAATACGACAACACAGGAGTTGATAGTCTCAGTAAATTCGTATCATATTCTCGTCGAAAAAGAAATGGAAGAAACTGAAGAAAGAAAACCAAAAACTGTTCCAAATATGTTGATACGTACGAGTATGGCTTCCTTGTTTCTAACTCGGCTAAAGACTAAACGCTCATCGTCTAAGCAAGATGACAATGAGCTCGAAAGTGGTCAAGTTCAATATGAACCGTCATTACCCAATGATTCGATAAGTCCTTCCATGGAAGATTACTTCATCATTAGTGAACATACCACTTCCGATGAAATCGACCGTACTTCGCTACGCATCAATGAAGATCTCATTAAAAATATTCTCGCGGAACACAAAAGGCATATGGGTTATAAATCACAAATCTTGGAGAATCTAGAATCAGGCAAAATGGATGAAATAAACATAAACACGATTTTTGACATCAAATCTAATGAAGTCAACATCTTATTGCTACAAGCGAGTTTTTTAGGTCGTACGAATCTCATTCATCATTTGTGTAAATGTGGAGCCAATATTAATTACACCGAACCTAATCATGGTCTTACTCCCTTGCATTTATGTGCCTTTCGGAACTGTCTGGATGGAGTCAAATATTTGATAGAACAAGGCGCGAGCCTTGATACCAAATCGAAGCACACGGCGTTTCATTACGCCGCTTTTGGAGATGCCTTCGACGTAGCTCAGTATTTCATGCAACGAGGTATTAGTCAGCTATCTCCGTATGAAGCTGAAGAAACTGTATTGCATGTGGCTTCACGGACTGATGCCTTGCGCGTACTTTCTTTAATGGCACCGAACAATAAGGAACTGAATCGTTTAGATCAGGACGGATATGCTGCTATTCATCATGCAGCCAACGGCGGAGACAAAGTTTGTTTGGATATACTTCTGAAAGCTGGTTGTCAAGTGGATTTACTTACCAGAAAGAGCGACACTGCTTTGCACTTGGCTGCGGAAGTTGGTTGCGCGAATAACTTGGCTCTTTTGGTCAAAGCGAATGCTAATCTTCAACTGAAGAACCATCGAGGATACACGGCCTTGCATTTAGCCGCTCGTTCGCATTCTCTGGAATGCGTGGAGATTTTACTGAAAGGTCGCGCAGATCCTAACGTGGAAGATAACGAAGGTCGGACACCTCTGCATCTGGCTCTAGGTAAATCTCTGATGACCGACGACATCACTGAGCTCCTGCTGAAATGGCGGGCGGATGTAAATAAGGCAGATAAGTATGGTTATACGCCTCTACACATCGCTGCATCGAACGAGTTATCACGATGCGTGAATCTATTGATAAAACATGAAGCGGACCTTAGTGCCAGGACCATCGGTGGTAACAGTGCCCTATCCATCGTTCTGCGTAAGACCCCAACATCCCTGGACGTGTTCGAACGTAGACTGGACAAGTCTCTAACTTTGAGCCGACAGGGATTTATCGCAGGCAAGCTCGAGTTACAACTGGACTTCCGTCCGTTGCTTCAGCATCGACGTTCATCCGAGACCGGTTATCTGAATACCTTTGTGAAGGAGGGCTACAAGGAAATTCTGGAACATCCTTTGTGCCAATCTTTCCTTCATCTCAAGTGGCATAAAATTCGAAAATATTACATCGCCCGATTGCTTTTCTATCTGATATATGTGTTGATCCTTACAAGCTGGGTGATAGCCGCCCTCGCTCATAACTGTTACAATGAATCAAAGGGTTATTACATGCACAATAAGCCATTGTGCTCGAGCGCAACTGGGATTTATGGATTTTTTTATAAACACCCTACACTACTTGAGATTCACTGGTACGCGCTGATGATGCTCACCATACTCGAGGCTTGTCGCAAATTCGCCGTTATTTTCAGTTATCGATCTGTTAGACAATTCTTCACGCAGGTTGAGAACCTAGTTGACTGGTGCGTAATATTGAGCGTGTTTGCCACCTCTTTCGTGTATACGGGAAAAACATATGTCTGGCAAAGGTATTTAGGTGCCTTCGCCGTACTTTGTGGTTGGAGCAATCTGATGCTGATAATCGGACAGCTTCCTGTATTCGGTGCTTACGTTGCCATGTTTACTAGTGTGCAGGCACAAGTGTTTAAGCTACTTCTGGCCTACGCCTGTCTGCTAGTGGGCTTCACGGCGAGCTTCTGTGTGATTTTTCCATATTCCAATTCCTTCAGCAGTCCACACATAGGTCTTATTAAGGTCCTCGCGATGATGACCGGCGATTTAGGCTTTGATTCTTACTTAATCTCATTTGATAAGAGTGGCATGTACGAGAATAATGAAGGAGCTTCCTGGATTTTGCTACAAATTTCGGCCCAACTCTTTTTCGTGTTGTTCCTTCTATTTGTCACGATCGTGCTGATGAATTTATTGATTGGTATAGCTGTACATGATATCAAGGGTCTTCAAAAAACGGCCGGTCTTGCAAAACTCGTTCGCCAAACAAAATTGATCCATGATGTTGAGACTGCAATTTTCTTGGGATTTATGCCGTCGAAACGCTTCATCAAATGCATGCGTTGGACCACGCTACTCTTGCCACCACCTTTACGAGCCGTTTTGACTGTTCGTCCACTTTCTCCCAGAGAGAAGAGATTACCACGTGATGTTCTTTCGGCTGCTTACAAAATAGCCAAGGAAAGAGATGGACAGAACAATTATGCGTCACGCAGAAAAATTTATAGCGCAAAAGCAGATTTCAAAAGCGACATGACCATGTATCGTCGTGGTTTCGAGGATACGCTGCAACACGATTGTGACAAATTTAAAGACGAAATCGCAGAACTCAAGAAGATTTGTGAAAAAAATCATATTCTCCTTCAAGAACTCATAAAAGCTCATAGTGATAAAATAAATAAATAAAATTGTCAAAACGAGGAAATATCCTTGAGTTGTAAATAATATTTCATAAATTCACAAAAATTCATGTTCCATTTGAAATTTAATCATGGAATAATGATAAGAGATTCTAAAACTTGAGATTCATGGAACGTAGCATTATGATACATCGTGAATAATTAATTATCGCGAATCCTTGCTTCTATGCCTTGTGCCTTTTATATATGTGCCTTATATATTTTCCAACAAACATTAAATCTTGTTTATGAGATATAGCTTTTCTGTCATACAAATGCGATTGTCCAAAATATCAGTTATTTAATTCCGTCCATTTTCATATATAAATTTTATATAAAAAGCATCAGAATGGCTTGCATAATTTTATGCATATAATAATGCTACGTTTAAACAAAATATTTTATTTTAACACAGTAATTGTATGAAATATTTTCTTAGGAGAAACACTTCATTTACTTTAAAATATATGCATATATGTATTTTTTCAAGTTTAAACATTTAGTATGTATCTAAAGTAACATCGATTTCGTGACGCGAATGTAAACATATGTACATTGATGAGACCTTACAGAAAACAGGACAGTTCATTTATATTTTTTCTAAACATTCGTTTTCATTTTTAGAAGTTTTTGTGAGATATTTTGACTTGTCAGAAAAATTTCCTTCTTTCTAAAGAGTCAACATATAAAATTTATATATAATTATTATTCAACTGATGCAATTTGATTTAATATTACGTCTGGTGCTTTCTAATATATTTTGATATTAATTTTCTTTACTCTTAATTCTTTTTTAAATAGATTCTGAAGAAAAAGAATTTTATAAGTATTTTCTTTTGTTTTTTAACCACATTATTTGAATTGTAAGTATAGCTATACACACTTGCGAAGTTTTTACCAAAATGAATTGTTAAACGCATAAATAAATATTTTTATATCAAGATTAGAATAGGGAAATTTTAAAGTTGTCTTGTGCTGGTCAAGTTTCACTTTGAAACTTTGAATAAAGTCAAAAAATACATATTAGATATGGGAAAAAGTTCGTGGCGTTTTTTAAATGCCATCTAACGGGAAAAACGCCACGAACTTTTTCTCACATCTAATATATAACATTAATGATATGCGTAGACAGTCAAAACCGGTTCTCGTCTATTGAAAGTTCAACTGTCAGAGATCTAATAAAACGTTGAGTTATAGATCTATTTCTTGGAAGAGAATTTATTGGGCAAAAATTTTAGAGACTCTGTAACTGGAACTATACTTTGTGCCTTACATACAAAAAAATTAGCTGAGAAATACATAAAAAATAATTATTTAAAAAATGCATTATATATTCCATCACGTTATGGAATCGATCATTTCTCGTACTTCAAATAAAATCACCGCGATGTAAAACTGTTTCATGTCTCGAATTCGACTGTTTGAAAGTTACTTTTTCCTTTTTTATTAAAGTAAGTATTAGCATGAAATATTCATTTCATATGTAATGTTTCATTTATGTATCAACAATTTATCAACAATTTAGGTAGTTAGCAATTCGAAAATCTCTCTTGGTAGAGATCTTGCAAATGTACTTAAAATTAATATAGAATTAAAATTACGAATTGTGATATCATATTCGCAATCATGTGATGGTGAAAAAAATTTGTCTAGATACTCGCAATTTAGATTCGGGAAGCTATGAAAACAGGAGTATAAAATATTCTATATAGAAAATCAAATATTAGATAAAGAAAGAGATAACGCGTAATGAAATTAAACAAGAAGGACTAATGAATAACAATTGATTTATTTACTCACTATTTCTATGTATTTTTGAGACGCTAAATAAAAAATGAGTTTATAATTTAAAATTATGTTTATTATAAAAATTAACATAATCAAAAAATAATTTTATACTATTCCTGTAAACATACATTAGTTGTCTATAATTTAAATAATTTTCTTTGTCTCTCTGCGATCTTTACTTTGGAAAAATTCTATTTTTTTAATAATTAGAACATTTTACTTTGATAAAATTTAATTTGTTTATAATTTGTTTTTTCTTTTTTCTTATTTTTTTTATTCAACCTTCGTCCATTGATTTTCAACAAGAAAAAACAATTTATCATTGATTAAAAGTACAAATATCTGTTTAACAATATTTTTTTAACGATAACATATGTAAATAACAATGTCCTAAAAAACTCAAGTGATCTTTCAATGATACTTTCCAACCTGATCTAGATTAATCAAGAATTTAAAAGAAGAACAGCTCGTATATATGTGACTATACGTAAAGTAGATCTCTGCTCTATATTTTTTTATTATGTTTATGTATTTTTTGTTTATATATAACGTCTTGCCCCTCTGCTTATAAATTCCTCTTCCCACACGAACGGCAGAGGCGTATGCAGAGTACGTCATGCAGTACGTGTAGTGCGATCGTACAAACTAGTTAAGCTGTAATGCTCGCTGAATTGTCAATTGTACATTGCATCTTGAGCTGGCATAATTTTTACGATTAGAAAATGCGACCGAAATCCTTCTCGGACTGCTTTTGCATTCTAGAGTCGAAAACTCGAGGTTTCTTCAGTCAATCTCTAGGTTTTTATAAATACGTACTTCAAAAAGTAAAAGCATTAAACGAAAAGACGAAGTGACGGTACGTCATACGAAGCCGATAGCAAGAGGAAGAGAAGAGTGTGTGGTGACAGTGAAAAATGTTAACTCATCATACTATCTGTATTACTTGAAGTTCTTACACAGCGACAGACACAGACCCACTTGGATATTTGATAACTTGCATTCGTCAAGTTGATAGAAAAATTAATATTGAGTCTTCAGAATTGCACTTGAAGAACAGAAGAAATACTAGTACAAGAGGAGCAACAATACTATTAACGGCGCAAATTGAAAAAGAGATAAGATTGCTAATGTATATGTGATAATCACTTGTAAATGTATAGTATATTGACAAACTTGAAGATATATAATATGCTGCATATTTTGCAATACAATATTTTTCTAATACGAGAGAAATTTAACGAATGTAATATCCAGCGGGAAGAGCCTTAGAAAAGAACAACCTTTACTTATCTCTATTCTCTGTATTTGCGTCTATCAAATGTATTCTGTTTAAGAAGATATTAATCATAAGTTGTCCGAACGAATGCAAGTTATTAAATTAATTAAGTGATTAAATCAGAGCAACTCGGATATAAGGCACTCGATTGCGTCCGGGACACAACGTGGCACAACGATAATCTTCTCTTAAAGGTCTAAATGAAACGATTTGTAGGCGGAATGTGATAACTGAAAAAGAGAGAACAAGAGAGAAAAAGATAGGATTGAAGAGATGATGACGCGGCTAAAGTAATTAGGATGCATCGCGAAACATCACATAATGATATATGAATACTTAGTGCTTAATTACGAAATGGGATTTACATTGGAAAATTAAACATTGTACAACATAATATACCTATTAGCCAAAGAAAAATAGAAAAAAGTGACAAGATCAGGAGATACACTAGTCTTAGGTATAGTTTATTGTCTATACATACATATTTATCATCTATTTATTATAATCGATCTGTAATACGAATTCTCGTGCGCAAGAATGTAAAAAACTTGAGATGACAGAAAAAAATAGCAATGATAAAATTGTTTAAATCGAAAATAATTCAAGAAAAATAAAACTATGTGAAGACATGCTTGAATTTTTCACTAAAAGAAATAAGAATAAAAATGAAACTGAATAGTAAATTTCCAGCCATAAATAAATAGTAAATAATTCAAGCGAGTATGTATGAGAATGATCGAAATTCGTTAGGAGAGAGTATCAAAGTAAAAAATCTCGAGACGAACAGTCTGGAAACACCGACTATTTTGAATGATGAGGAACATTTTTATTCCAAAAGCTTCAACAGTCATCACAAAAGCGATCCTCTGTCTGTAAGATTAGCTCCCACTTATAGATCATTAAGATGTGCATATGCAGAGGATTATCCGCAAAAAATTGTGATCGATGATGCAA
>Ga0157364_1001208_pt1 | contig 21310 bp, 12 predicted proteins | sample AttsexASBM2_FD_111476 | JGI IMG/M metagenome (GOLD analysis project Ga0157364, IMG submission 111476) | Fungus gardens microbial communities from leaf cutter ant in Ribeirão Preto, State of São Paulo, Brazil - Atta sexdens ASBM2 | ecosystem: Host-associated > Fungi > Mycelium > Unclassified ...
CTGAAAACGAGTTCTACTCTTATCTAGAATATATGAAGAGAAGAGGAACCTCGATGATACAAAAATTCACTGGCGACCGAATTTCGTTAATTACAATTGTATAAAATTTTCCCCCTAATTCGCCGGTTGAACGGATCATCCACATTCAACAGTGCGATCTTTTTGTTGAATGATTCAAAGGCTTTGATGGACGACAGTACAGACTCCGTATTACTGATGCGTCGTGCAAATCCGAAATTTCATCGTCGATAAATTTTTTTCTCCCGATCGATAGGTCGATACAAAACCGAAATAATTTGATAAATGCATGGGCCATTGCGCGTAATGACAGCCTCTCGCTGCGTTTTGCCCCGAGCGTCATACTCTGTCGACCCCTTCCTCCCTTCCTCCCTCTTTTTTTTATTTTTTCCGCCCAAAAGGTAATCCAATCGAGAACGATGATTGAATTATTAATTGAATGACGCGCGTGGCTGGGGTCACACGCGTGCTGCCGCGTATTCGACCTCTCTCTCGCAACGATGAGACGGTTGCTCATCGCGAATAATTCGTCGGGCTTGTGCAGTTAGTGCCTTTTAATGCGTCTCGAAAAATGTATCGACAACCGATAAACCGACAGAATTAAATTTCTCCTCTTTCCCGTGCTTTTACTGCAGCAGCAGTAGCAGCACGCCAAAAGGCAGGCGCGCGAGCGCGTACGCGAAAATAGATTTCGTTTTAAATTCCTGGCCGTGCGTACGATTTTCAATTAAAAATTTATCAGCACGCCCGATGAATGTATATCCGATATTTCTTTCGCTATATGTAATTATGACAATGCGTGTTCATGTCGGACGGATCGGGTATCGCGTATCGGACAAGCTGAGCAAGATACTTCCCGCCTCATGTGTTCATTCGCTCGTCAACGCAAAACTCGCTGTAATCCGCGAGCTCCCGGGTTCGCGTCGGACCATCAAGCGGATTCTCTCTTGGATCGACTTCGGAATTAGCGCGAGCACTCCTGAGACGGATGAGGCACGGGATGAGAAGATGAGACAAGAGGAGAAAAGAAATAAAAAAATGCGTTCAGAGATGGAGAAGCCATGAAGGAGGGGCTTTGTCTCGATCTCGTCGACGGCGGCCTTGAACGATCTCGCCCTCGGAAATTTGATCGACACCGGTCAAACGGGTAGACCGGACTTCAAACGTGCCCCTGCCGCTCTTCTACTCCTCCTCCTCCTCCTCCTCCTCCTCCTCCCTCCTCTTTCTCCTCTTCCTCGCTTCCGAGTTTTGTTCAAGTGGTCGGACGTTGGTTGAAAGTCCGTCTCTAGCAGTGGACAGAGAGAAGATGACGAGATGGAAGAAGCGGCAGTGATCCCGTCTACCAGGGAATAGTCGGGAGACGGGCGCGGCCGGAGTAACTCGGAAAGTGTCAGAACGATAATCTGACGCTGGCAACGTGATGGACAGGACGAACGGTCCACTTCGCCCTCAACTCTCACGTCTTCCCGCCATTCCTTTTCCTTCTTCATCTTCGCTCGTCTCTGCACCTCCGCTAATGCAAGACACACCGGACCTGTATTAAATGCCACCCGTTTTTACGGACGAAATATCCGTCTCCTTCACGCGGCATAAAATACGCAAATTTTTGCGTATCGCATAAATAATTCTATATCGATTACGCTAATGTATGCGATATACTATAACATATTTCAAGATTTTATAAATATAAAAACAAATTATGCAGTTTGGTTGAGCATTTTAATATTTATAATGCGATCCATTAACAACTTTTACACAGACTCGGATGAGTCTGAAATTTAAAATTAAAATCTACAGCTTATGTCATTACACTTCCTACTTGCTGATATAACGTCGTAATAATCTTTAAGAGTCAACGTTATAATTCTTGTATCAAATAAGAAATAGAAATTTTATAAGAATTGCTTTTGCGAGACGGCGCCAATTTTAAAAGCTCTTTATGTATGCCGCTCTATAAAACGAGAAAATTAAACGAATTAAATACTGATTTTATGGTGTTGTCCGCGAGAGTGAGATACGTATACACGAAATGTAAATAGGAGCGACGGGATAATAATGAATGCTCGTGGAATAGTAATGAGAGGCAGATGCACTGATAAAGAGGAGATAAGAAACGGAGAAAGTACGTACGCACGTATCTCAGGGCGACGTGTACATGAGTTACAAAGAAGGGGCGATCAATAATGCTCTTTTATAAAACGTACAGCGTGTGACTTAAAAGAGAATTTAGACGTTGATTTAAGCACGCGGCTAACGTGATTTATCGCCAGCGCTGGTTCCGCAACGCACGACCCGTAACATTTATTGTTCTTCCCCGAGCGTACGTACGTACGTATCGCCTTTTTTTCCCTCCTTTTCAGAAATTGAAAAAGAATACGCGGCCTGGGAGAGGTGACTGAAGGGCGGGGGAAATTGGAGACCATCCTAGGAGAAACCTTTCGCTCCGGCCTGACGCGACTGTTGCGACAAGTGAGATCAGAATTTATCCGCAAAGGAGAACGCTTCACAACTTGCATGCGCTGCTACAACGGACGCAAATGAGCGACTACTATGATAGAAAGACGTAGAGACGAAGAGAGTTGCATGTAGAAAACCTGATACATCCCTGTTACGCAATACTTATTAACATACTAATTGTAAGAATTTGACGCGTTTCGCTGAATGAAACAGCTGTCAGCGATTCAACGATTTCGCTAAAACGTCGATTTAATTTCGAGAGACGATTTTGCACGTTGGCGCATTACCTTGGCTTGGTTCATCATTTCTGCAGCGAGCCACGTGTAAGAAACGAGAGGAAAAGGAGGAGGAGCGCAGCAGAAGGAAATAAGATAACTCGTCAAGAATTATACGTGAGGCGGTAACGAGAGAGAGAGAGACTGAGAACTAACCGACCCTCCGGAAAATGATCCATTTTCGAACATTAATTCTAGTCTCGTCACGTTCGAATCATCGTCTGCTGCTTCGGTGCGAGACAAAAGCCAGGTGCATCCGGACGGATCGAGGTCGTCGCGACGAGGATGTTAATTGCGACGCGACGCGACACGGCAGGAGCGAAGGCGCGAGAGTGTCCCCTCTACGATCCGCTGCTTCTTTCTCGTTCGATTGATTCCGACAGACGTAGCCAGACTGCATGTAATCGAAATAATTCATACCAAGCGCGATTGGCCAAGCGCATAACGCTCACCTGTCTCGCGACTGAGGAAATCGCATCGTGACGAGGTCAGAGCGATATCGTCGCAATTTTCCTAATTACAGCGAATGAAAGAACTACACTGACGCATCGCGTGGCAAGTGCAATTAATTCGCGTTACATTATATTTGAGAGATGATTCATGGCTGACACGAGTCAGATAGTAATTCTTTAGGGATCGTAGTGGCGAGTAATAGAGAGTTCGGCATTCCCACATACACCATTCGAGCCTTGCACACACATACATATACACATCAATATAAAACACCGTAAACCATTATAAGCTTAACTCTATAATAATGATAGACATTGAGGATCTCCTTTCTATCTCCACACAGACATGATGTTAGTCTGACGTATACGACATAAGTCTCTCATTTGTAATATTAATGCGAAGCTCTGCAGCTTGATAAGCTTATTATTTATAGAATAAGGATCGAGTACGATGACCCGCTGCATGCTGTATTCACGTCGGGCTTTTGAAAGCGATGGTTTATGACTTGGAAAAAAAAAGAAAGAGAGAAAACGGTGGCTCGCGTCACCTCCCAACATTAGCGTGGATTCGATAACTCCCGTCGCCTTACAAGGACAAATGCCGTGAAGCTCCGGCGCGAAGGTACCACCTGCACACTTTCGGCGGCAAGTGCAGGAATCCCCATTGTGCCTCCTTTTCAGTGGACTCACCTGGAATCACCAGCAGCGATAAGATCTAACGAAATCGGTTGTCCCGCGGGGAATTAAAAATGAAGGTGGAACGCCCGCTGGCAAGTGGAGGAGGACAGTATTATCCGAATCATCCTTATCACGTGGCCTCGCATAAATCCAGCCAGGACACGCGAGTGCCATGACTGAATGCCGAGGATTGCGATCGCGCGTCTTCCTCAATCTGGCTCTAGTATTCTCATGGATGGATTCGTATAAAAGGTAATAAAGTTTACATGTTGGAATTCGTATTTCTCGCGAGAACCACTACTGAATAATTCCATTGAATAAAAATACTTGGTTTTTCATTTCGAGCAAGAAAGAAAAAACGCGCGTATCCCCTTTAATGCCAAAAGCGTAAAACACTAAAGCCTGAGTCTGTCGCTTTCCACATTCATTCCTACTCGAAGAACCCTCACCACGAACGGCCCTGAAACACCGATGAATTTTTCTCCCCCGTTCGGAGAAGAGTGTGGTCCGTTATTAACCCGGGCGCCCGCCGGAACGACCCGACATCGTTCAACCGCTCAAGTCGTCTCCGCGCTTTTCTCGACGACTCGTCGTCAATCGCCTTCTCTAAATATCCTCCTTCAAGACAATATAGCGATCCTCGGTAACGAGTTTATAAGAGCGATCGTCGGGTTTCTTTGAGAACGAGCGTCGTTGATTACTACTGATGATCGCGATGGATAAAAATTGACAAGCTGTCAATTATGGATGAACAAATATGGATAGGAACGTTCATTGACCCATCTTCTGATTCAGCTTAGTTGAACTATAAAAGACTTTGATATTTATACGAAAATTTTGAGAAATTAATTAATTCTTTTCGTCGGATTGTCAGTTTTGACGAACAAGAAGATTCATACTATATGTTATAAAATTAAAATGAAGATAGGATAAATGTGTTTTATATAGAGGTAAAAAACGTTTCACGAATTGAGGTAAAGAAGTTCCAACTCAATGCGTTGAAAGCGAAAACTTTTTTTAAACTGGAGCTTTAGGAAGACGTTCCATAGACCGATATACCGCATGTAATAAATACATAGAAACACATAATAAAATATAAGTAATAAACGCATAGAAACACACGGAAATCACATTGCTAATATAATGAGCCAACCATACCAATTTAAGATCTCCGGTCTAAAGCATTACCATGTGTATATCGTATAAACCCATCATCGAAGAACATAATTCTGTTTTTATTCTAATTAACGTTGCGCTTAACTGCCTGCCACAATCTTAAAAGAGAATCTCATTTCAGATTCTTCGAAGAGATCATTCATTGACAATATTTATTTCGATTATTTCTCTTCAAATACGGCAGTTTTATAGAATTGATATGTGTCACGATCAATGTGAATTGAATTTGTAGATAATGCAAATGTAAGTGGAAATATGATTATACAAGGATACGCTATGTATTAAAAAAATTATGATATGAGTTCTTTATTATAAAAGTTATATTTCCTTTTTTTAGAACAAATTACAGATGAGATTGATTTTATTGGAGCATATGAGAATTTAATTTTTCTAAGGAAATTTTGAGATTTTCAAAAAGTTTGTTATGCATTCTTTAATGATTTTTTTTTACAAGATTATATTATTGATTATATTACGTAATCAAAGGTCAAATTTTTGCAGTTAATTATCGCTAGAATCAATAATAGATACAAAGAAATAGAAAATTCTTTGAAATTTCAAAAATTGATTTCAAATCCCTACGGATGCGTCGGCATTGATGCAAACTGACGACCTTTTAGAAATAGAAATGCACGTGCGCGATCACGAAGAATACGAGGCTCATTGGTTGATCCTCGAAACTCGTGCCGTCGCTTTCACGCGATCACCATGTTCACTCGGTCCTCCTACGATCGTCGACAGAAATAAACGATACGTCTGGTAATAAATATCACGGTATTATAATTAAGCTAGCGGCAAAAGGGTATGGTGCACGGGCAATGTGTGCGGGACACGCAAGACAGAGTCAGCCGGGGAGCAAATAGATAGATCTTTCATTAGATCTCTGATCCGAAGACACTAAGACACGAAATATAGAAATGTGCTTGTACATGTTGATAACTTCGAAGATCGGTTATTTATCTCTTTAGCAGAAACAAAGAGAAGTTATTTACAGAAATCATCTCTAGAGTATAGTAGTAAATGTAACTTGTTTATCTCTTTAGAATTAATACGTAGTCCATCTACTGGTACTAAAAATTCTCACTGTTTACATCTAGATAAGGAATGATTGCAAAGTTGTACTTATTTTAAACAAGATCTAAGAAATTTGATTAGGAATCTCAATTAAAAGAAGTCTGTTTATATCTCAATTTGTATGTTCAAGTAATGCAATAATGTGAAACGATTAATAATATTATAAAACTACGCAATAAAAAGATACGACCTAGTTGGACGTGAGTCATGAATACAAATCATTTTAAACATTTATTGTGGCGTAGATACTATTTTAGCGACTAACTATTAAGCAACGCCTAGTCACATTAACTGTACGAAGAAAGATACATAGGAAGATAGCGAAAGATACACTTTGATTTGTTTAGTCTGTCACAGAGGGATACAGAATGGCGGAATGCATCAACGCCACTCAAGGAGGCATTGTCTCATCCGTGCAGCAGTGAAGACGATGCGGCCTGGACGTGGGCCGAGGAATGTAAATCGATGCGACGCATCCGCCATTGCGCGCTAATTTAGCGCTGAGGAACGCGCGTTAAGTTACGTACTGTCACCGAAATTCATCGACGACGTCAACCGGCCGTGCCGTCTCACGTGTGACGCACGCGAGAGATATAACTAGTCACATACATATTGCACGTGCATCCTCCTCTCCCGGCGTGTTCACATCGCCTGTCACGCCGCGCGAAGAGCGGAGCGAGCGGTATAAGAGAGCGGAATGAATCGCTGCCACTCAAGGAGCAGCCGTCGGATGCGGCGGATGGACTGACAAGGCCGAGTTGGAACGTCGTGACGTTGAAGACGCGATGCTGATATACGCGTCCACTACCGTGATGCGCGCAACTACCAGCCGCGCTCGACAAGCATCCCGCCGTTCTCTCGAGTCCACCGCAAGGAAACCCTCTCTTGCTCGTCTTCGTTTTTATCTATATAGAACGCAGACGTGCACACACTTCCTGGCACGACGCACGCAGCGAGAGATATTACACGTTTCTCACGCGGGGTTACTTCACTCTTGCGCGCAGATAGCCTTCTGCGGTACATTAAAAATGTTTTCAGAACCCTAAGAAAATGATTAAAATAAGCAATCGATTTTCCTCCGCGGCGGAGGAAATAAAAACTCGTGGCTTGCGCTGGAAGTCTTTCTTTCTCAACGTCACGATAGTCATCCCTGCAGAGGTCAAGTAATTGCATCTAACATTACATAAAATCTGCGTTCGAATTGTTGCATCGAGATACGACGCAAATGCGAAATTACCAATAATGCACAGTGGACCATTCAGTTTATTCTTAAGATTGTCCTTTATCAACGATCTACCTTGTACAGGAGTGTATTACATGGTGATGTTTCCTCTGCATAAGTCATCTTGACGAGAGGATTTTGCTTTCTCTTGTGCCGAAGAAAACGATGATGATGAAAGTGTCCTCGATAAATTTCCCAATCTTGCAGCGCGCGCGACGTACGAATGTGGCCTTGCCAGTCCATCAGAGTGCAGCATTGGCTTTTCGAGTGGCAGCAACCGATTCTGCTCGACTATGCTGCTCGCTCGAGCGCTTGCATCGTGTCAGATGAAGCGATGATAAGTGAATGTTCTGTCGATGCGTATGCACATGAGTTGTCGGCACTTACAATCGTACATACTTACTCGGCGAGGAGTAAAAAGTGTTCAGAGTATTATCGAGCGCCCCATGAAATCATTGGGATATTTCGTTCGATATTGCGCCCGTCATTGCATTATATATCGAGCTCTCCCTCTCATGAATTTTGCGTTCTTACACTTTCAATCGTGCAAAGACTTTCGTTCTGTAATAACGGAAAAAAAAATCGCGTGTTTGCAGTATTTCTTGGAATAAAAAACATACTAAAAAACATGGATCGCGAAAAGAACAGTTTTGTTAAAGTATTTATTAATTTAGTTAAAAGTAGATTTGAAAATATTTTTTTGGAAATAAATATGTAGAACGCTTAAATATTAATGATAATGCTGCAAAATGCGTCGTCAACATTTAACAATATTCCAACAACCAGTTTAAGCATCCTATATAATTATTTTGATGGTCCAAATAAAATTATATTCAAATCTATATCTAGATAAATTTTTGGATATTTCATTGAAATCATTTTTTCTGTGTATGGATTTGTAACATCATGGGTGTTCAATAGAATTCTCAGCGTGTTAATGTTGATATATGTGTATTTACACCAACATAGTAGCTTTAACAACATGGTTTAAAATCCTATTGTTAAATGCACACTATAATAGTATAAACATCAACATAGTGTTGATATTTCTTACAGTGAAGAAAAAACACAGTAACTATTAGGCCTAGTTCCATAACTCTTAACCGAAGTTCGATTATTCATTGTCTCTTTCCAATTCTAGAATTGGAAAGAGATGAGAAACGAATTGAACCTCGATTCAGAGTTAATCGAGTGAGTTATGGAACTGGGCCTTAAATACGTCAGAGTCGTCAGACACTGCCAATGTCTAAAATCCTACAGTATACGTGAAATATAGATTTTTAGTAATGGCAGTTAGTTATTATCAGAACACGTCTAGATTATGTGAATCTGCGACAAATGTAAATGGTTTCTGAATAGTAATGTTCCCCGATAATAAACCATCACGATAATTATCCTGAACTTTCGACGAGAACTTTCCGACACACGATGGCGCGTTACCGTGTTTCATTGCATCTACGGGATGAGAGAATCAATCGTGCATGAAAAGTCGCGCACATTCGACTGATTTTTGCACTCACCGGTATAAATCGCGATTTTCCCATCGCGCATTCCATGTTCACTCGAGCGTGGCATCTCGCCTCGCCGGCGGTTAATCGTTTCGATATTTGGTTTTTCTCGCGTTAACCAAGCGAATCCGCCTTGCGTAATTCTTCGATGGTGGGCTCCTCTCGGACTACCAACCTCCATTAAGATCGGCAAGAGCACATGATCGCGACGACACGCTTCAAGTTTCAATTCGCGCAAATCCGTATAAATAAGTGCATGCGAGTACAGAACACTTGACAATGAACTGTCGTTGAGGATTACTTATAAATCGTTCACACATTAATTTCCGCCAAAGACTAATTCCCGATGCGCATATTAAGCAATAGAAGCGTGTCGCTCACGGACATTGTGTGATTTCGCATTAAACACAAGATCATTATGTTCGAATAAATGAACGATATATCACTGTCGCGCCGAGCTGTGTGTTGGAGCGCACTCGCCGGGAGATGACGTTGTTAATCAATCAGCCGCCGCGAGGGAGATCGCGATCCGATCTAAGCGATCGCCGCGGCATTAAGGCACGAGGACAGCCAGTTCCTTGGACGCGCGGCCTAATTGCGAGTTCAAGTCGAGCACGAAGAGAGAGAGAAGCGAGACGAGTGCGGATGCGGGACCACCCCGTCAGCCCATTCCGCAACGACCCCCCATCGAACCAACCCCGACGAACCGCTACAAACCGCCTCTCGCCGGCCGGCGCGACAGCCGCAGCCGCTGTCGCGGACGACTAATATCTCGTTCTTTTGTTGCGCTTCGCGGCAATTCTCCTGCCCCGCGCTTGCAACGAATTTCGGGCTGATTATTCGGAGCGGTGGAATGATGTCGGTCGGCTGAATTAAAATGCTCGCTGGCTACCGGAGCTAGGAGTTGTAACGAGGGTTGCTACGCAGCGGATGTCACCCTCGGGAGAGGACCCCCGTTTCCTCCTTTCCTTCTAAAATCGTGCAGTATCGTCGCATGCCGCTTTATCTCTCAGTCGATGTTGCCTTGGTTGCATCGTTAGACCCATCATTTCCATGTATGATTCACTTTTGGCATTAGCGTGTTTCGCAAAAGTTTTCTTTTTACGCTTAGTCTAAATACTTGAGTATCTTTAATGTAGATCTCTCCAGTTCTAAGAAACAACTTGTGATAAACAAGCTTTATAAAAAACTAATATATTCTTGGAAGCAGAAAAAGAAGACGGCATAGATGATAAAGTTAAAACTACATAATAATGTCAAGAATAAAAGATGCAATTATAACGTGAAGTAGACGTCAGTAATGAAATCGGGTCGATTGAAATTGAGAAGATTAAGCAATGAGAAAAAGATTGCAATACAACTGCATATGCGACTCTGGAATAATAATCAACACGGCAAATTACATCTTTTTTTGCATGCGTCCACATTGACATATAGTCATGCTATATCATCAACGACAGCTAACGAGATTCAACTTTCTATGTTATAATCAAAGATGTCACGCGGCAAACAACGAATGTTGCTGCGCGAAAAGAGGGTCGTTCTCTTAGCCGGTAATAATAATAAAAATTCATGTGACATTTTATGGCCACCATAAAACACAGAAAGCCAATGAGAAAGGTAGTTGTATAGAAAGAAAACGGGTACACACAAATTACGACGAGAGACAGCCGACCAATCATCGTTAATCGTATTATAATGATTATGTAAAACAGCACTTTAAGTATTGCAATAAAAATCTGAATACGTACATGAATATACTTCAGTAAAAATTTTGTTATGTATACATATAAGAACGCGAATTGCACATATGAATCGCTTTATAAGCTTGTTGTTGCCTCAAAAGACATATTACAAAGGTTAAATAAATATTATTACTCAGTGATTGAACAGGTTGTCGATCGATTGCAAACGTCTAATAATAGATCGATGATCGTATGAGTATCTGTATTCTGTATATGGAAAATAACGCTGACTTGCTATCTCTCAATTATGGACGAAAGGTCCACGATATACATTGTATAAATATCTTTTTACTTACTCCCTTCGTATTCGCGCATTGCACAACAACATGTAAAATTACATGTCTCTTCGTTATATAATCGTTGTTTGCCAATCCCAGTGAAACCCCTGCGCGGGTGAGAGCAATGATGAAGTATAAACGTTACCTCAATGAGCATCGTCTCGCAAAGACTCTCCCTCACTACACCATTCGATAGTAATAAGGACGACCAGTTTGAAAGTGCGATAAAGAAGCGATCGCGAACACGCTGCTTCGGGGTTCAGAAGCGGAAGAACGATGGTCGCCCTGAGAGATGGTGGGACGACGAGAGCCGACCGTTAGCGCATTTTACGGCGGCATTAAGCTTCTCTTAAATGACGCACGCAAAGTGCTCCTGGCCGCCCTCTCTCTGCATCCTCTCCTCTGGACCAGAACGCTAACCATCCTGGTCCACCCACCTATCCGCCAAGAAGCTGCTTCCTGTCGTGCGAAATCACCTTTTCACCCAGTCACTTCGCACCCATCCTCGCCGCCTCCTTCCTCTTCTGCCTTCCTCTCCGCTCGGTTTTAGTATCTATCTGTCCGCGCGTACAGATTTAAACCGACAATTTCTTCGTACCTCGGAATGCCATTGATGTTCGGTGTACTTTACAGCCGAAAAATCGTTACGTGTTAATCAACGAGGAATATATAATTGTTATTTCGTGTAGTTAATAAATTAACCCTAGAATGCCATCAATATTGAATAATATAATATTGCTATTGATACGTAAATTTTACGAAATAGATTATTCTTAATTAACATGTAACACAAGTTTTTGATACATTTCTTTACACTTTTTAATAAAAAAAATATTTATACAATAATTCAAATCCTTATAAATAAATAACTTATTATTAATTTAATTTAAAAAGAAAGAAGGAAAGAATTACCATGTGCACTTCAATCTTGATATGTAATAGAAATATATAGTTCAATTGTGTGTCTCCTCATAATAAAACATATAATAACATAAAACAATAATGCACAAAACTGCTTAAAAATTTAAATTACTCCTCATGCTCTCTGTTATTATATTGTATAATAACTGACAACCAAGGAGTTCAAACTGATATAACAAATAGAGTTTTTAAAAGCTTGTTTGTTGTTATCTTAGCTTTTAACATGGCAGACTTTCTAATGATCACTGAAGGCATTGCTTAGTCATCATTGAATGACCTCGCTTGCAAGTAAAATTTACGTATCGATAACGTTCTTTCTAAGGTTAATACACTTGGGAATTTTTCTCAAACAAACAAATCGAAAACTTTTAAATATAAAATGATGATTAATGCTGGATATCTCCGAATCAAGATTCAATCTTTATGTATGATGCATCAACATTTCATAGTTTTGAATTGTAAAATATGAAGCGAAACATGAAGCTCAAGCACGCAATATGATCTATGTATATGACATACTTGATCGAATATCTCGCTACTATAAGATAATAATAGTTCACGTACAAAATGATATTTATCAGTTTATACTTATCTATAACGACTTATGAACATATACCGATGGGAATAAAAAGACAATCGGATAAGAAGGTGACAGGAGAGTGTTTATTAAATTACGACAGTAATCGGCAATTTACAGTTTAAAAAACAAAATAATAATTATATAGTTACATGACAACTAATCTATCTCAATCTATTCCATTTATAATAAATTAAAAAAAATATATTATTTTTGCAATTTTACTTCCTTTCAATTTTTAATTTATTACATATGTAAAGATGTATAGTCTTCAATTATATAAAAAATTACTAAAAAGTATAAAGATGAATCGATAACATCATATACTTAAACAGTCATGCAAACTATAAATTTGTTTCATATAGATCTTCCTCACAACAAATTACCGCATTTTACTTTCCTACAAGGTATTATTACGCGGTCAATAACGTGTACTTTGCGGATGCAATTGAAAGCTTGCCCCGCTTGTACACGTAAAAACTTGGCGGGAAAGTCGAGTGACGTAGAACGTACTGAATCGAGGGGTGCCAGGACAGTCAGTTTATATAAAAGTGGATCGAGAGGATACCTGCGACAGAGATCAGACGTCGCGTGTGCGCTTGCACGTGCACAGAGAAGAACGCGCGCGCACGGAAAACACGGAGAGTCACGTCGGGGCACATAAGTCCATCCCCAGAGTGGGCGGCGGGCCGCGTCGAGCGCTCTCGAGTATTGACAGATATTTAAATGAATATTCCTCGGCTGTTAGGGGTCCTCTTTGAAATCAAAGCAGAAGGCACAACGGTTCATTTAGACGTGCGCCGATATCCCCCGCCGACCGGCTCTCGTGGATACAGAATTTCACTTGTCACGTCGTCCGCGGGTTATCGCCCAGCGAGACGATCGTCGGCCGAGGATGATACGGGAAGGTTGTCTTTCGTTTGTCGCACGCACGCACGCGGTCTCATACATACTTTTTCCCGCTTTCGATCTTATTACGAACTTGTCGTATAATATATATATTTCTCCTCTTCCAATTTTTTTTCTTATTCCTTTCTAATGAAATGTCTTTACAGATAAGTTAGATAAAAGGGATATAATAAATTATTTCTATGTTACAATTAATGATGATTGTCGAATGCTATGATTAGAGTGATGAACACGCTTGATCAGGAAATCCATTTAATATTCTTTGAATTATGCACAACTAAACATTATGATTCGTAGCAGACGGAATTATAGTTTCATCGAAAAAGTTGTATGTGTGTTTAGTGAATTTATAGCGAATTTATTGATCGAGATAAAACGTTAATATGCTGATGATAAGCTGATGGTAAAATGTAGACTGGTTGAAACTGGCATTCGTGAAAAATATGAAACGGTGAGGAGTAAAATCACCATCAATGACGCGAAATTAGAATTAATGGGCCTTCTGTAAAGTGAAAGCGCGGCTGCACCACTTGGATATGCTTACGTTGGGCCTGCAGCTGTCAAGTAGAAAGATTTACATCAACGGAAATATAAATTATTGTATTGGATTGACAGTGATTTCCCGAGAAAACCTTAGTTGTGGTTTCATATTAATTTATCTTTACTTCAATGTAATATGAAAAAGAAGATAAAATTGTGTTTTCCTCTAATTGCCAAATAAAAAGTCTGATAAGTATAGACGTTAAATCTGATGTGTATAGACTTATGTTTTCTAATCTAATATTAAATATTCCAATTTGCGACAATTCAGTAAAATAGAATTTTTACAAAATTTTAAGATATATTTTTATTTCAGAAAATTGTAATTATTTTAGCTTATATGAGTTCGCTCATGTAAAATAATTGTTAATTATTATCACACAAAATTTATTTGTATAATTTTACAATTATTGTATAAGAAAATTTAATTTGAACTATTATGAATGTTGGACAATATTAAATAATACCTAAGTTCACCAAATACTGCAGAAGTTCGCACATTTTTTTTTCTGTTAGAAGCTACAGGAAAAAGGCTCGTATTCCGGTATCAAGCTGATAACTCCAATCGGTCGCAGTGATAGCAGAGAGGAATTTCCACGCTCAGTAAATGTACCATAATCGAGCGATGAACACGGCTGTCATATATTTTTTATTCCCAGGCGATGAGAGCCGGGCGAGAGCACACACGGCAATAAATCCCGGCCTGCGCCGCTAATTTTCGCGGAGCCGTTGCATACACGTACCTACGCAAAGCGTGCCCACACGATGTCAAGCAGGTGCATCTGCATCGTTATTGCTAGAACGCGGGCGTGGACGAAGATACACGCGCGACGGGGTCATGACACGACCTGAAACGAGATCGGCATTATTACTGAACCGGCCTATCGTGTCCTTGTAACTTTTATCGAAGCTACTATGATGACGCGTTTCACGCAAAATTTATTGCCATCGCCGGCGATGGTTGTATCACGACTGTAAACCGTACGGCTGAGCACGAGTGTTCTTTTCAAGTACCTCCTGATGTATTTCGCTGATTAAAACGCGTTAATTTTCTTGCTGCGAGACGCGTTTTTACGATGACGGGCCTCCGTGAAATTATTAACCATTAAATACGTACGCACCGGGGCGCCACGTGATCCTCATAAATTCCTCGGCGCCCGTTTCATATTAATACTTATTTCGAGATGCTTATTATTATTCTAAATACGTCGTGTTCAATGCGTTCCTTAAAAGCGTTTCAGAACAGACACGAAATAATTACAATATCAAACTGAATCGAGAACGCGAATAAAAAGACAACGAGAACACATTACGGCAAGAATGATGTTATGAGTTGCAATTTGAGAAAGTTAAAAGTTGTTACTCTCAAAAACATATATATTCGTACAAAAATAATTTCGCGCAGTTGTAAAGGGATAAAGAACTTATTTCATTTTCAAGAATTAAATACACCGTCAATGTATTGCGCAATAATAATACAAGTGCTGCGACGATTATTATCATTTCTTGAATTTGTGAATTTTAATTAATGTGATCCATACTACGAAAATTCCATTAAGTTACGATTTATGCTTAATTACCTGCGCATTTCCGACTACACAAATATTTCTTTAGTTATATCTGCTATATCTACCATCATGAACCAAAGACAACAATATTTTCGTTATTTCGAAAATCTACGGCGAGCATCCTTTTCAAAAGCGACTGCGGAGAGAATCCCTTTACGAAGTTCGCCCGCGGAGAATTTCTTCGTGAGCTGCATTTACAAAGAGTCCAACTACGAGGTACATTAGTCGAGATTATATCCGGCAAAGGAAGTCGACCAACTTCCGAAGACACTGTTGCAACTAAATCTCCTCGAATCTGGCGACGTCCAAAGACATCGAACTTCTGCAGAGTCAGCAACAAATACACCAAATACAACATACTGGATCGTAAAGCGAAAAGTATGCACCGTCGAATGTTTTATTGCGAATGAGATATAGGTATGTCTTATAGATATGTATCTCGTATAAATAGAACGAAAACAACCGAATCCTATCTCTTCAGCTGGCGCCAAAATTCTTTTTAAGAAAATACAAAAAGTTTTTACATGGACAATCTGTGACGTATTTCATCATGCGAGCTTTCAACATAAATTTATTTTAGACGCGAGATTTATTTACCTGCACATAATATCGTATTATAAGTAATTAATTGGACGACATAGAAAAATGACACAGGGCAGAGAGCGTCCCGGTAATGGATTTAGAGTAAACAGGGGCGTTCCGCTTTACCATTATATTATACTTACTTAAGTATATAAATGTTTCACAAGCAACAATAACCTGAGAAATATTAACAACTGCAGAAACAGAATATGTTATTACCAGAATTAGATATATAATTATCACGAAAATATGCTACGTATAGAAATAAATATAATAAAAATTTTTATAATTAACAATACGCACTAAAAAAAAATTGGTTGAATTAAATACGTATATCATAATCAGACTGTTTGATAAAATATAAATGATTTATGATTTTGGTTAAAATAATCAGATAAAGATTGCATATATTTTGATTATGGTAATCAAAATATATTTTGAAAACATATTTGATTATGAAAATAATAAAATAAAATAAATAAAAATTTTGTTTAATTCTATAATGCTTTTTTAATTATATTGTCACGTTAATCCAATCTTGCCCTTTTTCCCTGATAGTAAAATAATTATCAGATATCAGATTGAATATTATTATTACATTAATCAAAATCTAATCGGTATCATATCTAAATGTTTTGTTTGGATACTAAAATATTTGATTATAATAATCAGAAATTGTTTACTTCTATCATAATTTGATTAACCGAACATATCTTGTTAAGTGTCAACCATAATTGTTTTTTTTTCATGCACAGATATAAATCTCATTAATATTTTATCGCTGTTTTTTAAAAATTTGATATGAATATCTTAACGTTCTTTCAATCAGTAATTTAATTGGACAAAGAATTTCGAAGTTCTTAACGTTCGCCAGTTCACAATAACATGCGGATTTCCGGCAAGGTCTGCGATCCGAGAAATCGGAGCTGATTACGCGTCTCAGATAGATCGAGAAAACTCGTCCGGTTATCGCTTTGCGGCTCCATTTCGAGACGCATTCAAGCGACGTAATGAGTTACGGCGTCACGTTGGATTTGCAAGTGAGACGAGTCAACCAGTTGCTCAGTTTGGATTGTCTTTGCCTTTGGGAGACGGGTTACACAATACCGCTTTCGATTTATCGTTCGATTTATTAGTTTCTCCTGTCTCGCTAATTACTTTCTCATTGCAGGAATTCTGGCACTGCAAAGCCAAACGACTTTCGCGCAGTACCGCTCGTACGTACGTACGAGTTTCATCGGATCTGCAAGTGAAAAGAGTCCAACCAGTTGCTCTGTTTGCTTTGTTCACATAACTGCACTCGTCGAATTCGAGTCCGTTGTTTGATTTGCTACACTCTCATTTAATTGATCAATACTCATATCATACACAATCATACACATATCATACACAATCAATAAAATCGTATATGTATAAACGCAAATTATAAAAAGCTATGCAAGAGAAATTGTACGTACAAAGAGAAATTGTATTATTAATATTTATTATTGATACATAAATCAATGCAAGTCGATGGAAACGATGTTAATGTGTGACGATCACTATTTTATTATTAGTTTATTAAGACGCTAATTTATTATATTTTTATTCTGTCTCATTTTGTTTTCACAGAAAAGTTCTATTTTATTTCTCAAACAGATTTTTAAGATACAATACTTAACATTCATAATTTATACGATAAAATCCGCTTATTGCACCATGCTGCGTATCTTATTTTCTTAATTATTTTCATATTGTGAACAGGAACGAGAAAAATGAAATATTTTATATTATAGACTCACAAGATTAATACAAAAGAAAAAGCAGCAGAATATGTCAGCGGATATCTGTTATACGATCGACATAGCAGCTGCATCGGTATCCTTTTAGACACTACTAACATTTTATAATTATTTAACGTAGACCTGTATGGCAAAGTGGTAAGATGACGAGGTGATCGCGATTGCAAGTGTTATATGTTTATGTCATCCTGCGGAATCGACTGAAAGCAAACCATTATCTCTTAATATAGCAGCATCGACGAATAAATCGTAAATTTGTGAATCGTACGATAAAATTTATTTTTTATAGCATCCGTAACAGAATATAATGACCGTCGATGAGATGTCGTTTCGTGCAATGCGAATCCGAGTTGAAAACCGTGTAAATAATTTGAGAGTATATGTACGCATTGTATATCTTCAATACTTGTATTTTTATATCTTTTTCAAGTTAATCGATATTAATTAATCACGTACTTGTTGGTCAGGAATGCGTGAGTAAATGTCATTTCCAAGAAACGATACCGAGTTCTGATGCGGAGACATAAATCGAGAAAAAAATGAGAGACAGAAATCACGATTTACTGAGTACTTTCAAGGTAATAGATCGAATGTTACTTAAGAACATCATAATCATGAAGGATAATCCGGTCGAAGGACATACGAGCAAACCTCAGTCGATACCTGTTCGTTCAGAATATCGTTTACAACACTTGGTCGCGCACTTATCGATCCTCACCGCACGTTACCGATCGCTTTTGCTCTATTATTCGCTTATAACGTCGTAAATATCCTATTTACGGCTAGATCAGACCGGTTTGTCGACGATAATCAGTTAATGAGTCGCAACGTGTTTCCCAGCATTGCACAAACCCATCTATAATTTCTGAGATTATTGGATTTGTGGATCCGCTTTATATCATGATTTTTTTACGTTATTCGTAAAAATGAATGAATATTTAACCAAGTCCATACATATTCGAAGTAAAATATATAATTTGAATACTTGCACGTCTCACTTAGACATCTAAGCATTACAGTGCACCAAAGAAAACTAGCAGAAGAAAAAAAAAATCCGAGTTAATTTTAAAACAATGCTACAAATCGTGTAAAATCGTGTGTTCTACGAAAATAAACAACGAGCTTAAACTAATATCTCCAAGTGACTATGAGTACGGTATCAGTTAATCGCCGATCAATCTCACTTCTTTCCTGAGCGAGCAGTATACCGCTATATGGCACACGAGAAGCGGTATCTCGTTGGAACGTGAGAAGTGCAGGATGCAAAATAAAGAATAAAATATGCGTGCTTGCGTGCGTGCTTACGTGCGTGAGATTTTACATATGGATATTTACCGGTAAGGTTATCACCGCGTTGTTGCGGCCATCGGAAAGAAGGCCTGGGCTGCTGCTTGCTGCGCATATCTCTCGTCCGGTGCGGCGGCTCCGAGCCGCTCGCTTTTCAAACGATCGGAGACCACTACTTACCTGAAAGAGAACAAGATAGAACAGTCAAAATCTAATATCTTTAAGTTCTTTTTTTAATGAGATTACAATGTCTCGATAATCAGATTCTGGCGACAAAGATAGGCATCAATTTTTTTATTTACGACCAAACATTAACGTAAAATGTCATTTGCATTTTTAAATATTTTTTTAACTTTCTTTTGTAAAGATACAATGTAAAACTAGAAAAAAAAGAGAAACAGATACCATATAAGGGCAAAGATCAAAACAATACAAAACCTTAGGTTAGGTCAGAACCTAAGCTATAAGTCAATCATCTCTTCAGTGTTACCCGAGATGTATTCTTGCTTACTAAAATGCGTAGTCAAAATCGGGTTTACATAGTTCAAAACAATACACAAAATCAATAAATCTTGTGTATTCAATACTGCTGTACCTGATTTCACTATTGATCGTAAAATATTATTTTCTGTCAACTTATGTCAGTTTGAAATATAGTCAATAAATTTATCCCATGTCGCAGTTTAGCTCATATATTTTCTTAATATGTTCAATATATATTACATTATCGTCACATATATATTATAATTTTTATATATTAATGTATTGAAATAAATTAGAAATTATAAGCTTCAAATTGAAATTTTTCAAATTCAATTTTTCCAGCGATTGTGTTATTATTAACAAACTATTGATACTCCAGTATTAATATAACCACCATTCTTCATAGTTTAACTTCTAGTATACATAACGCGGAAAAAAGCATGCAACTTTTAAGACAGCTGATATTGAATGGGTGATATATCGCCCGGCAAACGTTGATAGCTTCTAAGAAAATCCACGCTTTTTCACGGTGAGTTTCCCAATCGACGCTCTTGTGATTCTCCGGGAGGTGGAGAGCCACCCTACTCGACGGGTTTTTACGAAGGGTGCCAAAACCTAGGATCGTGTCCCACGTTGCAGTTCACCCCCTCCCCCTCCCCCACCCCCCCCCTCCCTCACGTCCCTTAACCATCCAGTACCGACCATCGTAACCAGCCGTATATCTTTCCGGCGTACGCCCTCGAAAGCGGCCGCCTTTGTTTCAGATATTTATGAGGCGTTTTAATTCGCACACCGCGTCACCCAGCCGACCGGGGGGTTGCCGAACGGGGACCAGAGAAAGAGGGAGCGGGGAAGGGGGAGGTGAGCGCGGGGTTTCTGCACGGCGTGACGGAGCGAGGCGCGAAGGCATAATAGGCATAAGGGTGCCCCGATAAAACGCCAACTCCCCGTTCCCCGTCTCCCTCTTCCACCTTCCCTTTTCCAGACGTAGGCCATAAGCGCAAACAAACTCTCGCTCGTATATCTCGCCTCAATGGTTTCTACGTCGGTGCGCCAGGGGCGTACTGTATCGTGCTGCTGTCGCCCTGCTTCACTTTTCTACCCTTTCCTCTTATCCTTCCTCCTCACACCTCCGTTCTTCTCCTCCATCTGAAAACTCTTGCCATCCTCTATTTTCGACCCTTCATGCGAGCCAAGAAAATTTCTTAACCCATATTCAAGCAATATATCGCTCCACCGGTATGTACCGATTTACTGTAATATTCTTTGAACGATGAGCTGCGAATAGAGCTACTTGCCTCCTTTGGATTATTCACTCGTTATGTAATCCGAACAAGCAAATTTCCTACTTTGTTTTCAACGATGTTCAACGATTTTCCAATTTGATGATTATTTGATTGATCTTGACATTTTAAAGAAGTGATAGTATTTCATTTTACACAATTGCCATAGCAATTTCTTCGGTATACAAAAATAGCCTTTGTTGATTACAATTAGATATGATGTTCTCTATAAATATCTTCTTTAAAAATGAGTCTTAAATGGGGCTTTATAAATTTCGACAGATATCAAGAAAACATAACAGTTATTATTGTAATTTATAAATTAAGAGTAAATGTATAAATTTCAAAAATATAAAGATTTTTATTTCGAAAATAGATATAGAATGGACATAACATTCCTTAGATGTACGTGACGATAATAATTTTATAGCTACATCTATTAGATGAATAACATTAAAAAATTTATATTCCTCTCTACTCTCTCCTTTCATAATAA
>Ga0157364_1001209_pt1 | contig 21302 bp, 9 predicted proteins | sample AttsexASBM2_FD_111476 | JGI IMG/M metagenome (GOLD analysis project Ga0157364, IMG submission 111476) | Fungus gardens microbial communities from leaf cutter ant in Ribeirão Preto, State of São Paulo, Brazil - Atta sexdens ASBM2 | ecosystem: Host-associated > Fungi > Mycelium > Unclassified ...
TTAAATAGTTTTTGATTACATATAGTATATCTCAAACAATAAGTATTCATAGAGATACAAACATATCAATGTAGTGATATAATTAGTTATCTTCTAAAATTAGCCTGACAACTGCTATAACAGATGACAGCCCCACCAGATACAATTTTTAATTATATAATGGAAATAGCTTATACACAGACTATTGATTGCTATTTTGTATAAATACTTCTGTATTTGAGAATTAGATTTTAGACTTAACAATATTAGTTTTTATCAATAATCAATAATCATTATTCCTTATTGTTATCATTATTGAACTTTTGAAAAACTTCTAAAACTCTGAAAGTATATCCAAGATTTAGATATTATGAATAAGTGAGTAGTTTATTTTGTGATATTAACCTTACAAACTTTTGTCTTCTGGTGTGAGCTGCATCTGATAATTGGCTTAGAAATATTTGACATACAAGAAGAAATTACAGTAGAGGCAAATGTTATAACTTAAACTTCAGAGCTAGAATATACATCTAGTATATGGTGTATGTATACTTTATATTCAGTCTATTCTAAATATTATGACTCATATATATAAGAATCATTATATTATATAAGACATGACATCTATCTTATATGTTATATAGTACTGTGATAGTGATATATGCGACATACTTATGACATTTCTTTACTAAGTCCAAATTGAGAAAAGAATAGAGAGAAATTGAAATAGAAAAATAAAAGAGACTTGAATTATAGGAGAGAGATGGTAAGTCTACTATCTTCAAATCTAATATATTTCTGGATAGTAGAGCAACAGATTTGGTGATGAGTTTGAAGTTTGTAAGAAATAAGGGGTTTAAATTGAAGAAAATTGAAAGGCTGATATATATAAGAAATATAGATAGAACATTTAATAAGGAGGGGCTGATAAAGCACACTATGAAGGTAAATATTTATTATCAAGGATACAGGGAGAGAACAGAAATAAATGTAATAGAAGAACAAAAGTAGAACATTATCTTGGAAATACTATAGCTTGCCTGTTATAATTCTAAGATTGATTAGAAAACTGGAGACATAAAGATAATAAGATATCTATAAGAATGTGGAAAACAGTAGAGACAAAAGCAAAGAAAATTGGGATAGTAAAAAACAAAAGAAATAGAGATAAATAAAATGGCAAAAAAGTGGGAAATCTGAGATATAAAAGAAGAAGCAGCAATATCAGAAAAAAAAGAAAAGAAGTTAGTACTAAAACAGTTCTATAAGTGGATCAAGGTTCTTGGAAAATAAGTGAGTGGGATGATACTGATAAGAAAGATATAGGATATTGTGCAATAGATTTAAAGAAGGGATTTGTGCCAAGGAAAATGAAAATTTATTTATTGTTCAGAGAAAAGAGAGAAGAAGTGAGGGAGTTTATTCAGGAGCAGATAAGAAAGGGGTATATACAACTGTCAAAGTCACTACAGATAGTACCAATATTTGTAGGAAAGAAAGATGGGAAGAAAAAGAAGGTACAAGATTATTAGTATCTTAATGAGAAAACAGTAAAGAACAATTATATATATATATTACTACTTATTTTAGAGATTATTAAGAATATTGGGACCAAGAAGGTGTTGACAAAATTGAACTTGAGATAGGACTATAACATGATAAGGATAAAAGTGGAAAATAAGTGGAAAATTGCCTTTACAATATTAGAAGGGTCATTTGAACCTACAGTTATGTTTTTTGTATTGAAAAATGCACTAGCCATATTCCAGGTTATAATGAATGAGATAATCAGAGATCTAATCAATACTGAAAAGATAGTGAAACCATTGCTGACAAGAAAAGAACAGAGGTGGGAATAGGAAATTAAACAAGAAAAGTCATTTGAGATATTAAAGAAAAGATTTATTACAGAACTAATTTTAGTAGCATCAGATTTGAATAAGAAGATGAGGATGTAGGTAGATATATCAACAGAAGGATGTTAGAATTGAAGACAATGAACTTTCTTATTTTTCTTTCTTATTTTTATTTTCTTATTTTGGACTTAGAGTTAGGATTATAGTGTCATGATTGTCATATTTACACAATTACATGACACATAGAAGAGTGTAAAAGATTCTAGAGTAATAATGTTATATAGCATGTTTACCACATGTTGATCTTATGAATAATATATAGCTCTTAGAGTAGGTTAGTATTAGTCTTACACAAACCACCAGCTGGTATATATAAGGAATACACTCTATATTAGAAACTCTAGTAAGTTCTTTTGTGCTAACTCTAATATAAGGTTCTTTTCTTAACTTAATACTTTGAGTCTTGAATTATAATATTAAAACTTGATTCCACTTTTGAGACTACCTAACCTAGGACCTTCTCTATATACTTTTCTCTTATTCTTTACCATTCTTGACTGAGAGATAACACTGCCTTACTAGAAGGCTTACTATAGACATTAGTAACCAAACCTAGACTGTTACAGACATACTCATCATTCAAGTCAGTAGTATTATTATAGTATACTTGTAAACTTTTATGTAAAAGGCTTATGTTATTAGTCTATTATGATCAGTCTACACAGAGTAGTAATAACATCTCTAGTAAAGAAGTATCTGTTACAATTGAAGACTCAAAGTTATATAAGGTTTATATCCTATCTTAAAGACCATGTGTATTAGATGTTATTGACATATAGTATAATATTATTCCAGAATCTTTTACAGTCACATGTGATATTATACTAATCCTAACTCTAAGGTCTAATTAATAAAATAAAATAGAAATGAAAATGAAAATTGAGAATAAAATAAAAATAAATAGAGTCCAACATCTTCAACTTTGATAGTGTTTAGTTTAGGGATTTACTTCTTAGGAATATTAGTATACAAATTTTTCTTAGGACAATAGTCAATTATTAGGTAGTTGGTAGACAGTATGAGATGAGATAAGAAGAGAGCCCACTAATATTTACAGAAATTGAGTTAAGTTTAAAATATGAATCAGAGAGTAAGACTAGTACTGGCTCTATTCTATCTTTTTACACTTCATCATCATCTACACTCCTACTACTTTCTTCTTTATCCATACCAGTTAATTTACTATTATTGGCAATCAGGGAAGGAGCAGAAGAAGAAGAAGTTAAAGTAGTGACTTTAAGACCTAATACCAGATCAAATATAGAAGTGGCTAAAATTTAATAGAAATGCAAGCAAGATTTCAGGATTTATTATAGCTTATAGACTATACATTAGAATAAGGATGAGAGATATATTAGTAAAAGAACAAGTTCAGTAGGTATTGTCATATATACAGGGAAGATTGGCAGATATATGAAAAAAAAATATCATGGAGGATTTAAAGTTAGGCAACTTGGATTCCCAATAGTAGAAAACTTTCTTACCAATCTGAAACAAGAATTCAAGAGTAGAGATAATAAATCAGTTAAAGTAGCAGAGTTAAAAAAGGTAGAATAAGAAAGTAAGACAATAGAAAAGTTTGTGTAGGAATTTAGAAGAGCAGTAAGAGGAAGTGGTTTTGAAAGATAACCATTGATAGAAAAATTTAAGCAAAGAATGAATGGTATTATTTGAAAAAGATTAATGGATACAGAACAATCTTCCAAAAGTATTGAATAGTGGTATGAGAGAATAACTAATTTGGATAGGTACTGGAAGAAAAGTGAACAGGAAGAGGAAAAGTTGAGAAAGAGGAGAGAATTAGAGAATCAGACATCAAAAACAAACATATTGGCAAATACTAAAGAGACAAATAAGTAATGGCTGCTATAGTCCAAGGTTTAGCCTAGGAGGTAGGAGTTTCAGTAGGTGCTAGTAAAACTTACTCTGATAGAGAGGATGGAAAGAACAAATGTAGTCATGGTGAACCCACAACAACAGTAGGCAAATTTTGTATCTAGATGTAACTTACATACCATAGATGTAAACTGTGAAAGAAATTGTTACAATTGAAGAGAGTTTGGACATATTGTTAGGCATTGTAGGAGTAGGAGAATGATTGGGCAAGGATAACAAATTAGTTACTAGACAAATGATGGATATTTGAAAGAGGACAAGAGCTTGATAGTCCTTGATTAAGCCCTAACTATAACAAGTTTGCAATACTTAGTAGTAGAGTAATGAATAATATATCTTGTTAAAACTGAAATAAGGACTTGCTAAGAGAAGTAATAGTGAAGTAAAGATGACAAGATGTCTAAAGGAATGTGGAAAATAGTGAAGGCTAAAGCAGGAAAAACTTCAGTGGTAGAAGCAAAGAGAAGAAAGAGCAAAAGGAAAGAAAGAAAAAACCAAAAAAGGAGAGAACAATAGAAGTGAAGAAAGTAGCAGAGGAGTGGGAGATTTGGGATAAAGAGGAGGAAGCAGCAAAGTCAGAGGAAGAAACCAAGAAATTGGTTCCTCTAAGGTTCCACAAGTGAATTTATATCTTTGGGGAAAAAACAAGTAAAAGAATGCCAACAAGGAAGATGTGGAATCATATAATGGATGTAAAGGAAGGGTTTGTGCCAAGAAAGGGAAGGTATACCCATTGTCAAGAAAAAAGAGAGAAGAGATGTACAAGTTTATAGATGAATAATTGAGGAAGATGTATGTTATAGTCAATCTCTCATGTACACAATGTGGTTGCTTCATAGACTAAATGTTCTAGGGTGTTTTTTTTATAATGAAATGATTGGCTGCACTGTAGTTGTCTCAGTCAGCACCTCATGTAGTAGGTATTGTTTTCTTTCAGATTTCTCATATTCTATGACTCATTTAATATACAATTACCATGCATTGTCCTTATTGTCAATAGGTATATATAGCAGTAGATACTGTTCTATATATTTATGCTTTACCAATTGACTCATTTTTACTTCTCTACTCAAGTCTTTGCCTGAGTTACAACTTAAGCCAAGTCTAAGGTCATAACAATATGGTACAAGACTATAGGTGTTATGACTTAAAGCTCAAAGGATTAAGCAGTAAGACAACTCTTGTATTGAGTAATACAAGAGAACTCAATAGAGTTTCTAGTACAAAGTAGTCTACCTTATATACTCCTACTCATGGTCCATGCTCATTGCTGTGTACCCTACCCTAATGACCATGTGTATGACATGAGGCCAACATGTGTTGTCCATGTTGTATAATGTCACTTTATTCTAGAACCTTCTACTCCATTCTCCCAAGTCTCATGATCAGTCTTGTGACTTTTGCCATCAGCTTGTGACTGATGTAACAGCATGACTGATAAACCCTAACCCGAGTTGTTCTAAAAATAGAAAATAAAGAAAAAAGAAAAAGAAAAAGAAAAATAAAGTGAAAAGAGAAAAATAAAAATGAAGTCCACTGTCAACGATCTTGACAATAGGTATTTAAATAAATGGACTGTAAAAAAATAACTATTCTTTGTCTTTGATTTTGGATATTGTAGAAAATATTAGTACAAACAAGTATCTACTAAGTTGGATCTATTTTTGGGTTATAATAATATATGAATAAAAGAGGAAAACAAGTGAAAGATAGCATCTATAACTCTAGAAGGGTTGTTTGAACCTATAGTAATGTTCTTTGAACTTACTAATTCTCCAGCAATGTTTTAAACAATAATGAACAAGATCTTATGGGACTTAATTAATACTAGAGAAGTAGTAAGTTTTATCAATAATGTGATAGTAGGAATAGAGAAGACAGAAGAGCATGATGGAGTAGTTGAAGAAGTGGTCAAGAGATTGGCAGAGAATAATCTATATATAAAACCAGAAAGATATAAGTGGAAGATGAGAGAAGTAGGATTCTTAGGGGTAGTGATTAAACTAGAAGGGATAAAAATAGAGAAGAAAAAGATAAAGACAATATTGGATTGGCAATCTCCAATGGAGTTAAGGATGTTCAGAAATTCTTAGAACTTGCCAATTATTATAAGTAGTTGGTCAAAGATTTTTCATTTATAGCTAGACCATTATATAATCTGGTAAGAAAGAATCAGAAATGAAACTGAAAGGAAAGACAGGATAAGATATTCAAAAATTTGAAGAAAAATTTACAAAAGAACTAGTTTTAGCAGTACTTGACTTAGACAAAAAATGAGGATGGAGTTGATGTGTTAGACTATGCAACAGGAAGAGTTCTGTTAATAGAATGTGAAGATAAATGATAGAAAACTGGAGACATCTACTAGAAGATATTAAATTCAAGGTTGAGGTTTGGATGGACCATAAGAATTTGGAGTATTTTATGAAAGCACAAAAATTGTATAGAAGATAAGCAAGATGGACATTATATTTGTCAAGACTTAATTTTACAAATAGGGAAGGCAGATAGATTAAGCAGAAGACTGGACTAGAAAGTAAGAGTAGAAAATAATATCAAAAATTAAAAAAGCCAGAAGTAAAGACAAAGAAGTAGTTAGAGTAGTGAAAGAAATGAAAAAGACATGAGTTAAAGTATTGAGAAATGACAAGTAGCAGATAGATGATGAATTGGTACAGAAGAAAGAAAAGGTTTATGTGCCAAGAGATAGAGAGTTGAGAGTAAAGATTATTCTATTACACTATAATGTACCAGTAGCTGGATATAAAAGAAGATAGAAGACAATAGAGTTGGTGATGAGAAATTACTGGAGACCAGAAGTAATAAAGAATATAGGAAAATATATGAATATATATAATATGTGTTAACAAATCAAAAATAGAACAGAGATATTAGTAGAGAAGTTGATTGTCAGAATCGCAGAAAGTAGACTTAGTTTCTTTTCATCTCTTTCTATTTTCCTCCTATTTACTTTCCTATTTTCCTTTTGTCCTATTTTTAGCCTGTAGGACTAGGGTTAGAGGCAGCATGAGTCAGGTGACATGAGAAAAATTCTAAAAGGCTGATATTATACTATATAGGAACCTCATGGCTAACATGTGGTTGTTTAGGGTAGATTAGAAATAGCTAGCACAGCCTCTGAGGATTCAGTATATAAAGATAGACTATCCTGTACAGAGTTCTCCATCAAGTTCTCTTGTGTTACCACAATACAAGGTTGCCTCCTAGCCCAGCCCTAAGAGTTCCGAATCATAACATTGATGGTAAATAAGATACTGGAGAAACAATAGATGTATCTGACAGCTGACTTTATCATAAAGTTGCTATTAGTAGTAGAAAAGAATGTAATTTTGGTAGTTTGTAATATATTGTCTAAGATAGCATATTTTTAGAAACATTAGCAGAGAAGCTAGCAAAGCTGTTCAGAGATAATATATATAGAAGTTGCATAGGCTATCAGAAAGTATGATATCAGATAAAGAACCATAGTTCACAGTAGAGCTAACAAAGGAGTTGAATAGAAGGTTAAATATTAAAACAAAGTTGTTAACATCATTCTATTTACAAATCATTATAACTTAAGACCAAGTATTTAGTTAAAAAATAAAACTGATATTGTCTAGTACAAAAAAACTTGGTAAAGTTCTTAGTACAGGTATATCTACTTTATATACCTCTGATATATAGTCTATATATACTTACATCTAGCCTACCTTAAATGTTATAAGTTTATGTAGATAAAGTCATCATCATCTTTATAATATATAATATCACCCTTCTGCTGTGTCACATGACATTGTGACCATGACTGTGACATGAGCGACTAGCTGGTAATAATTATCACACCCTGTTATATTATTATTATGTTACCTTATTTCTTTTTTACTAAGTTCTAAATAAAAGACAGAAGAAAAAAGAAATAGAAGAGTAAAAGGAAAAATAGGAAATATTCTAAATAAAGAAAGAGAAATGAGAGAAAATAAGTCTACTATCTTTGATTCTAACACAAATAAATAGTCAAATTGAATATACAAACTAGGAACTAAAACAATATTTATAATTCTTCATGGATTACAAATAGAAAGATTAGCTGGAATGGTTAGCAATGGTGTTGTAGCAACCAATACTGTGATAGCAGAGTATATACAAACTTACATAGGATTGGTATATCTCCATTACTCTCATATTAGGATTCACAAGAGAAACTTAACAGAGAACCTTCTACTAGAATATACACTATATATACTAATACACTAATACACATTGGTCTATACCCTATAATATACAACCTCTTCTCAAGTTCATATATTGTCTATAAGTCCACTATACTATAACTACAAGATGGATATGTAATAGCCATACTCTCTAATATTATTATAATAGACTCTTCTACTCTTTTCTAGACCTATAATGTCACCTCATGTGACATAGTCACATTTATCAATCATGTGCTCCTCCATTGCTAAATATAATACTAAAAAGAACTAAAACTAAAAGAAAACAAAAACAAAAGAATATAAAATCCATAGAAAGCATTAAAATAAAATAGAGTTCAGAGAATATCATAACAAATAGCAGAGTTTGAAGTAAACAACAAAACATATTCAACAACTAAAGTATCTTCATTTATAGTGAATTATAAAAGAGAGTTATAAGTAAAATGAAATATTAGAAGAAAAAAACAGATAGAGAAGTATCACATCTTGTGTTCTGACCATACCTGTTCCAACCCACATATAACCTCCTCAACCTCATCTGTACTTTCTAACCTCTTCCAGTACAAATCACATCTATTCATTTTATCTTGGATGTTCTCACTGGTCCAAGACAACTCTATGAAACTATATCCCTTAATATCTAAGAATTAGGGTAACTTGCTTAACAGTTACATTCTAGATAGCTATCCTAGATATACTAACTAGTATATAATCTAGTAGTTTACACTGTGGTAGTCATTCTGAAAATTAACTAAAACTAGCATCTCTCTTCTAGTGTTAGTGACAACACACCTCATCATTATCTGGTGGTTATCTACTCTCTAAGTTCCCAAGTCCTAATTCAAAATATACAACTTGTGCAACTAATAGAGATACAGTATATAAGCAGAAGCTGAAAATTGTTCTGATCTACTTTCCACATTCTCAGATAATGCAGAATCACTTATTTTAGACTTTTAAGATACTCTACTGGATCTCAGATAACAAGATATAAACTACATCTAACAAGAAGGCAATAGGATTTGCAAAAATGATGAAGAGAGTTTAAGAAGAAATAGTAGCAGTATTGAAGAAAGCTCAAAATGAGATAAAACAACAAGCAAATAAAGAAAGAAAGCTGAATGGTAGAAGAAAGAAGATAAGATAATACTAAGTACAAAAGACTTAGTATTCAAAGAAAGGCCAGTGAGGAAACTAGTAGACTGATATGTTGATCCATATATTATTGAAGAAGCAGTATTCACTAATGTGATCAAACTAAGACTGCTAACTTCAATAAGAATTTATCTAGTTGTGAATATCAACCAAGTAGTATAATATAGGGAACTAGTGGAGAGACAGAAGATGGAAGAAGTAAAATCAGTTGAGGTAGATGGAGTAAAAGAATGGGAAGTTGAGAAAATATTGAATAAAATAAAAGTATAAGAAGTAATAAAGTATTTGGTATATTGGAAGAGGTTTATAGTAGAGAATAAAGAAAGAAAAACAACTTATAAAATGCAAAGAAAGCAGTAGCTAAGTTTAAAAGGAGGTTAAGTAAAGAAGTTAGAAAGCAAGAGAAACTAAATATGATAGAAAAATAAGATTTTAGAAGAAAAGAGTTACCAGAGAAGTACATAGCAAAGATATTGTATAAATGAGATAATAGAAACATTAAGAGAGAATACTTAAGAAAGTTGGAGGGAAACTGGCAAAAATGGAAGTTAGTTTCTCTTTTTAGAGGTGAAACCTTAAAGAAAGGGCAATATCAAAATTAAAGATAGCAGATTTTGTTTTTATTTTATTTTTATTTTTATTTTTATTTTTATTTTTATTTTTATTTATCTTTTTATTTGAGACTTAGAGTTAGAATTATAGTATGACATCACACATAACTGTTACAATTATCACAGCTATCATATATTATACTTTATTATAATAGTAGTCATAGGTTTGTTACAATTGTCACTATTACTATTACACAATCATATAATATATGGTCTTATAGAGTAGGTTAGTATTAGTCTTGTATAGGCCACTAGCTAGTATATATAAGCTATACTAGAAACTCTATTAAGTTTTCTTGTATTAATCTTAATACAAGATTTCTTTCTTGACTTTAAGTTCTGAATTGTAACAAAAATAGTCCAAGTATATAGTCTATATATGTTACTAATCAATATCTACAACTATAATTAACTTAGAAGCTAATCTAGGTAATAGCTAACCTAGAAGTACAACCAAGCTCTTATAAAGTAGGTTTAGGCTTACTTATTGCTAGTATTTCCTAATAGTTACTAGAAAGTTTAGCAAGGATATTTGAGAAGTAATTAGCATAGATTAGACAGAGTTGATTTATACTAGATAGCAGTTGGGAGTACAGATAGAAGAGTAGGTAATATTTATAGATTAGAATAGATATGATTAGATTAATATTATAACTTAAGCTCAAAGGATTAGAACAAAAGATAAATCTTGTTTTAGGTTAATATAAGAGAACTCAATGGAGTTCCAGTTACAAAGTGTTTACCTTATATACACTTGGCTAATGGTCTGTGCTACACTAACCTAGCCTACTCTAAAGAGATATGTATATTATATACTGTTGATATATAGAATCATATAATTGTTCTAAAACCTTTTATAATATTCTATATTCTATATGACAGTTTGTGACCATCATGTGTAACATCATGCTAAACCCTAATTCTAAGTCTGAAAAATAAAATAAACAAAAAATGAAATAAAAATAGAAAGTAAAAATCAACAGTCTACCATCTTCAACTCTAATAATTAGAATGTAACACTACTATTGTATAGGATACTGACTGATAATAAACATGAGATGCAGTTAATGAGAACATAAGATGAAATAGACTTTATACATGTCTGAAATATATTATGTATGAGACAAATATCTATAAAATATAAGATATCATTATCAATTATAACAAAATATAATACTAACATAGTGTATCTGGAAGAGAACTATCTTTTCTGCATTTTTTTAATGCCCTGATTCATATCTAGGTCCTCATTTATCATCTGTTGTCTTATTCACTACTATTTAGTGAGTTTCTATCATATCTGAGTCTATTCTTCTAGAAAGTTCCATTATTTCTAGTTATTTCTAACCACATTATTGCAATCATTCTGTGGTTATGTCAGTAATGTTCTGTTTGATTAGCATAGACTACTATAGTATTTAGAATAGTTCTAATTTCTAGAAAACCTTATTCTATTTTCTTAGATTCTTTTTAAAATTTTAAAGTATCTTCCATACTTTTGTCCAGTCATCCAAGCAATATCTATCAGTCTTATATATATACAAAACAGTTAGAAACTCAAGTAAAAATAGTGTAATACTGTTAGAAACTTCTCTACTTTGAGTGAGATTAGTTTGTCTAGCTTTACAAAGTAATCAGATGTCTAAATGATAAAATAGAAATAAAGTTTGGAGATTGTTAAGTTAACTTTGCTATGAAAGACAAAGTATTTGCAAAGTTTAGTTATATGTTATAATTACCACAATTTATACTTCATATTTTACAGGTGTTTATCTTATATTGGATATATGTTGGGATTTGTTTTATTTGTGAATCATATTTAACTGTGCTTTGTGTTATTCTTATATTTTATCAGTCAGCACCTTATGTAGTAGTGAAGACTTCATCATGTTTTTCTCATTTTTCTCTCATTGTTTTCTTAAAGATGTATAACCTATTCTGTATGGTCATTAGGTATATATAGTTGTAGATACAGTCCTGTATTCTTATACTCTACCAATTGACCATCTCCTCTACTCTTACTCAAGTCTTTGCCTCAGTTACAATCTGAGCCAAGCTTAGAATTGTAACATTATGAGTGATTCATTGCAGAAAATATTGCTATTCAGGGTTTAGACTTTTACAACTTGACCAATTATTAATATCTTTAAGTAAATAACTATACTAATGATAAAAAAAATATAATAGAGATCAGAACATAGTGAGAGTAGTTACTAGTCTATTAAAAGCTAATAACTAGCCTAGAAATATGACTAAGCTACTTATAGAGTAAATCTAAACTTATCTGTAGCCAGTATTCTCTAATGATATTCTCTAATAGTAAGTATTGTTGAAGTTTTTTTAGCTTAATAGTTATTGTTAGAAATTGTAGAAGTAAACTTGAACATTTTTTCTTTTTCTTTTCTTTTCAATTTTTTTTTCAATTTCTTATTTAAGTCAGAAGAGTAAATATAAGAGTTGTTTTTTATTCTATTACTTAAATTATAACAGTTATATTTTCCATTCTTATGTTCTGAATTTCAAATTCTTTATCACATGACCTCAATATTCACTTCCATTCTGTCTTGATATAATTCTTTTATTATATCAAGAACTATTTTGTGATAAATAAGTTTTGTAATTAGTTTATAGGTAGATTATGTATTACATTCCAATCTGATCATATTTCACAAATAATATCTCTCTCCATATCTGCACTCACAAACCTCTTCTAGTATGACTACCTCATAGTGGACTAATTCTCCACAAAATTTCTAAGTATAACTTCTGAAATATATAATCAGTACAACTAGTAAAGGTATAGTACATAAGCTGAAGCTGAAGGTCATTCAACATCTATGTTCTATGCATAATCAAATGCAACTCACCTTTAGGAAAATTTAAAAGAATAGAACAAGGTTTTTCAAAGATAACTTCTATTCTAAATATCAATATCCTACAATTCATTACAATCTAGTAGAACAATGATAAGCTAACCATCAGAATGATAGCCTGAAAATAGTCAAAAACCTGAGTAGAAGTATTTAAAGCATCATCCTAAGAGACAGAAAACACTTGATGATGATAGAAAGTAACTAGTAACAATCTGGAAAGACATCTAAAAGAATAGTGTATAAGTGTAGAGTCTAGTAGCTAATGTTAGGAAAGTCTGTAGATCTTATAGTAGTATTTGGCAATATTGTGAGGCAAAGAAGACTGTTAGGGCAACTAGCCAAAGTCTAGAGGGTTATGTGAAGTTTATAATCTCCAGGAAAATCCTATGTTCTATTGCTTATAGTTACAAAGTATATGACTTACTTCCTAAAAAATCCTAAGAGAATAGAATAGAGCTCTCTAGAGATAATAGCTACTCTATCAGGATAAGTTTGGAATAATTCTGAATTATTACTTGTTTTATATAATCACTAGCCTCTTTTAAATAGCAAAGTAGATGTTTTATAGTAGTTCAGTAAGTCAAATGTGGATTGTGATTGAATCTATCCAGATAGAATATAGTATAAGGTATACCTGGTTGGGACATAGTCATAAGATATTGTAAAGATCCCACAGCAGATAACTAAAATACTGAATTTATCTTATATTGTTCAAAGATTGTTGGAGGTAACCCAGACAAATTAGTTCCTAGAAATAGAGATGTTTTTATAAGATTGTAATCATCCATTCCAAAGTGTTTAAGAAGTTTATTAATATAGCGACTTTGATAAAGCAATATTATATAAGCTTCTAAGTCTTGCTTTATTTGGAATAAGAGGAAAAAAGAAGTTGGTCCTAGATTATGAAGTTTGAAGTATTATTGTAGATCATAATCTATAGAAGCCATAACAAAGTTGTATTTTAAAACAAGAGTAATATTATCAATGAAAACTATTACAATAATCTTGATATCTATTTTTGAATATATATAAATAAAATTGTCACTCTGAATACATTTAAAACCTAGGGTATTAAACACTGAATATAGCTTTTTGTTTCATTGCTTAGCTAACTGTTTTAGACTATATAGTGACTTGTGAAGTCTACAAACAATATTTGGTCTTCTTTGATGATATCTTTCAGACTGTCTCATATAGATTGCTTCATCTAGATCACCATAAGTAAATACTGATGAAATATCAAGAGATTATATTGGAAACTCTTCTTTGGTGTTAGGCATGGTTTACACTTGAAGACAAAAGCCTGTAGAGTTAGCTTGGAGATGTGCAGAATGTGGAAACTCTATGCAATAAGCTCAGTAATGCAGACTTGTCAGAACAACCTTAACCTCAACTTATGTATTATGCCTCCTACAAGCTGCTTGGTTGTAATTTCAGAGGATAGCCTTGCAAAGAGTTATAAAGAGAGAAGTAAAGTACATCACTATTAACACTGGAGATTTAGTATCAACTTTTAGAACAGATCTCCAAGTGAGTGTTTGTTTCAGTAGTGAAACACTAAATAAGAGTTCAGATTGGAAAGAAGAAAACTTCATATAAAGTTTGAGTAATTTTGTAGAGTTTGAAGAAGGTAATTAGGCAATAGAAATAGATAAAGATAACCATAGATTTCAACCTAAATAACTGTGGAAATTTGATGAAATTAAGTCCATATCACAAAATAAACTACTCACTTATTTGTGATATCTGAATCTTAGGTGCACTCTTAGAGGTTTAGAAGTAATTCAGAAGTTCAATAATGATGACAATGATAATTAAGATCAATATAGATAATAAAGAATAAAGATTAATGTTGTTAAGTCTGAGGTTTAATTCTCAGACAGAAAAGTATATATACAAAAGAGTAATGGTCTATGCACAAGCTGTTTCCATTATATGATCAAAACTCATACCTAATGGGAGCTGTTATCTATTATGGCAGATGTCAGGCTAATTTTAGAAGATAACTAATTATGTTATTATATTGATATGCTTGTATCTATCAATACTTATTGTTTGAGATATACTATATATAATCAGAAAAAATTTGATGTGTACTTTCCAATACAAGTTTAATTGTGTGAATCTGTCCAGTTGTTTTGAGATATTAGTAAACAAAGATTTTATAGTTACTGATGGCCTGAAATCTCAGTTGTTTGTTGTTGCTTTTGTACATCCTACATATATATGGATAGTCCTCATTTGGGGCTTTATAGCACAACTTAGTTTGTAAAAATTGATCTACTAGCTGTAGAGATATAAGCTAAATAAAGTTTGTGATAGTCTATTATAAAGTACCAAACTACCAACAGAGTTTTGGGCACAAATAAAGCCAAATGGCCATGGGTATTCAATGTTGTATTAGAGTCAGATATGTTTCAGACATATTTCAGAGGTTGGAATATAACATTTAGCTACTAATGTGATTATAAGGCATAAAGAAATAAAATGAAATGTAAGAGTAAAGATTTCAGTGTAATTATAACCAGGCTATTGTAAGTACCCTTTTGTAACAATTCTAGATTGATATTGTTCAATAGTGTTGTCTAGATTGAGTTTGAGTTTGAAAACTTAATCTAATATCATAATATGCCTAAACTCTGATATTTTATTTATTTTGATTTTCTTTTCTTTTCTTTGATTTTTTTTTACTTATTGGATAATGAAGAGGCATGTGACTGCAGTCACATGATGTAATATCATAAGTCTAAAACTATCAGAATTATAGAAGTTAGACTTAGTTTTATTTTATTTTATTTTTAATTTATTTTTGGATCTAAATTTAGATTTTAGTATAACATCACCTGTTACTGTCACACTTTCACACTTTCACATATCATGAGGGAAGACAGTAAAAGGAATAATATTATATAGCATATTATATATATATTGATCTTAAAGCAGATATATAGTCATTTAGAGTAGGCTAATAATAATCTAGCACAAACTACTAGTCTAGAGTATATAAGATAGACAATTCTGTACAGAGCTTCCTATTGAGTTTTCCTATGTAAAACTCTATACAAGATTCTTTCTTCTAACCTACTCTAATATTTGAAGTTTATAATAAAAATATGGTATAAGAGACTAGAACAATGATATAAAGAGTATGGTTACAGCATATATAGTATAGAAATACATCAAGAACTCCTTGTTGAGTTTTTTTGTGATTTCCACAAGACTCTTGCTCTATAAGACTACTTAGTATACCATTGACTAACTTTATTAGAGTTTTTGACCACTTAGCTCTAATCATTGTCTAGTTATATCAGTATTATTCTACCAGATTAGAATATAGTATATAGGACAGTAACTCTCTTAAGGAGACCTTATTCTATTTTCTTAAGTATCTCCTAAAGCACAATTCTACAAAACTCTGCAGTGTTGCCTAGTCACTTTAACAATACCTTTTACTATGAAGATGTTGTTTATTATAGTCTAAAAGATTATGAAGCTGTGTCACATCCCAATTCAGTCACATTTATCCCAATCCATGGATAATGCCTCTTTATATTTCCTGATCTCTTCTAGTGTAAATTATACTCTTTATTCTATCTCAGAAGTTAGTAATTGTCACAATATCTAATTTAACTATTGAAGCTCTTGGTGGAAGTTTTACCAGTTCTTATGTTCAATTAGCAATCAGAGTTGAAATTTTGGTATTGCTGGCCTTTTTCTACTTATCAGCATTAGAAGAGTTTTGTTACAAATTCAAAACCTTAGAGTTGGTTAAGAAAGTGAACCTTGTATTAGGGTTAACATAAGAGAACTCAATAGAGAGCCCTTTACAAAGTAGTCCACCTTATATACCTATTTAGATAGTCTGTGCTAACTACTGTGCACCCTACCCTAAATGACCATGTGTTAGGTATGAGGCCAACATGTGGTGTATATGTTATATGACATCATCTCTTCTAGGACCTTCTACCCCTTTCCCTATATCTCATGATCTGTGACCATCAATTCTAACCCTAAGTTCTATAAATAGAAAATAGAAAATTAAATCAAAATGAAAATGAAAATAATAAAAGAAAATAATAAAAAACTAAGCCCACTTCTTACAATCTTGACAAGTTTATAACTATTTTATAATTCTGAAAGTTTGGGCCAGAGATACTTTCAGTAAACTCTATAAGATTAAATTCATAATCTGTATTATTTGTTCTTTTATTCTTATAAAGAGTGTTATATAGTAAGTTTTCTGGTAACCAATAGACTTTTCTAGGTACTAAATTATGAGATAAACATCTTAGGAGAGAAAGATATTGTAGCATGGGTATAAGATTTCTAGAAGATGGTGTTCTAGAAATTTCAGGGCTAATAAGAATTTTATAAGGCTCATTTTCACTATTAGAGTTAACACTATCTTAAGAAGGAGCACTAGAAAGATAGTTTTATCTCAACAGTAGCTTTTCATTATTTTCTTTATCTGGAAAAGATGGAAATTATGAAGAGAATAAAGATGAACTAGTAGGTTCAGACTAAAACATTAAGATATCAAAAGTTGGTGGTAGTATAATAGTATAGATTAGAGTATATTTTTCTGTTTTGAGCTTGAAAAACATCTCTTATCAAAATCTGCTCTCTTTGATATGTATGTTTTGTGAGTGATAAAATTATATCCAGTGGAATAACCAATAAAGAAACACTTTTCAGCATGAATTTGTAGTAAGTTTCACTTGTCTCATTGTATATATATATATATATGCAGCATACTTTTATACTCTGAGATAAGATATCTTTGGTTTTCACTTGTAAAAAGCTTCAAATGGAGTAATGTTGGGGAGTAGTGTAGCTGGTAGTCTATTCTATATATAGACTATAAATACTAGATAGTAGCCTTAGAACAAATATGGAATCCCTGATTCTGCAAGCATTATAGTAAAAGATATCACTTAACTTGAAATAAACCTCAAAAAAATAGTCTGGCAGAGAGAGCAAATAGGACTATAGGTGATTGAATTCCATGTGGAGTAGTAAACTGAAGAAAATTATTTGACATGTATTCTCTCCCTTTGTTGTCTCAAAGTTCAAGTATCTTTGCATTCAGTTGGCTTTTAGCCTAAAATTTATATTGTTTAAAGACATCAAATGCTTGTAACTTGGTTTTTAGTAGGTAGACTGCTTGAAAATATGTTATGCTATCTATAAATATGATCCAGTATTTGTAACCTTGATATGTAGTGGTTGGTAAAGGTGAGCAGAGAATAACAGTAGTTAATGAAAGAAGGAAAAAAACTTACTAACATCTTTCTAGCTATGCAAGATTTGCAAATTGGATCAGGTTTTCTGTTCAAATTCAGATTGAGCCTAGTAACTAATTCTTAGTTTATTACATTCTTTACATCAGTATAATTGTGATAGGCAAAGTTTAACATCAACACTTTGCATCAACAGGTAGGTGTTATGGAATGCTTGAATACTAATAATTTTATTTTTCCTTTCTTTTATTTTTCTGATTTTATATTGATTTTCTTTTCTTTTTCTTTTATTTTTTCTTTTGGACAATGAAGAGGCACATGACACTGCAGTCACATGACATATCACATGATGTGATGTCATAGGCCTAGAATGTGGTAGAAGGATCTGGAAGATGATATCAGGGCACATATATACAACAAGATGGCCTTGAGGTGAACATGAGGGAAAAGCATGGACATAAGGGCAGGCTTAATTATTGGTAGCACAGACCAAGCATGTTGTGTATATAAAGGACTCTAATTTAGCAGAGACTTCTTGTCAAGTTCTCTTGTGATTTTTCCTACTTAATTGCCTACTGAGAGCTTTACTCGCTTGTATAGCTACTGAACTTTGTGTCTAGTGGTTGCCACAATAGTAGAGTATATGTAGATAGAGAGAATTCTAAAGCAACTGTAATATCACTGAAAATTGCTGAATTAGTAGAGTTAATTGAGGCAGTGAAGAGAGTATTTCCAACTCTTTCAAATATTATGATATTTGAAAATATATTGATCTCAAACTCTTTGTTACAAGTGAGATGTAGACAAGAAAGGAGATTACTTCTTAAGTCAGGAATATGTAGAATATTTGAAAACTCAACTGTTCTAATTTTTTTTCCTTAAATTCTTGGCTCAAATACTATACTAGCTGAATAAATAACAGAATGATTTACTAAGCATACTAGCCTTCTGCAAAGAGTATAAGTTTTGAACTAGTAGTAATGGAAGTTATATAAGATGTTGCTCCAGTATCAGCAAGCTAGTGAAGGTCTGTATTAATTTGAAGAGATGGTAAAGGAGTAGAAGATGTACAAATATCTGTATTTGTATTTCTTGCAAACTGAGTGAGATCTAGGACTGGAGATTGTATATTTGGTATATATTAAGTACAGTATAAAGAGGGATTGAGCTATTGATCTAAAAATTGGATAGTTCACTAATTAACTTATAATAGGGCACTTTGCAAAGTTTTAATGTCAGAATTAAAGATAGAAACTTTAATTATTTTCATTTTCTTTCTCATTTTTATTTTTATTTTTATTTTTCATTTATTTTATTTTAGACTTAGGGTTAGGAGTAGCATGATGTTACATATTATATGATGCTATCACAAGTCATGGTCACATGATCACATGGCACACAAAATGGTCTAAAAGCAATAATATCATACTATATATCAATAGCATATATTATATATGTTCCTTTAGGGTAGGCTAGGTTAGTATAACATAGACTATGAGCTAAGCATATATAAGGTAGATACTTCATAACTGAAACTCTATTGAGTTCTCTTTTGACTCTATTTAGAGTCTGAAGTCATAATATTTAATAAATTTAGTTAATATTTGAGCTTAAAATTGTAGCTAAAATGTTGAAATAGAAATATATGGGTGAAGAGAAATAAAAAATATATTTGAAGGCTGCTAGAAACAGGGTCCCATAATGTAATAAAAGAGATACAGGTAATGGCTAAAAGGTTCTAGTAGTTTTAGAAAGCAATCTAAAAGCACCCAATAAACTGTGAATATTAGATATGTGAAGTTTGGATGCTAGCTTTTTTATTTAATCTCTTTTTCTTTTTCTTTTTTTAATTTTCTTTTCTTTTCTATGAACCTAGGGTTAGAGTTAGAGTGACAAGATCATGCTATCACACATCAGTTACATTAGGTGACATAGTCACAGTAATGGAAGAATATAAAAAGTTCTAGGGAATGACATTATACAATATGTAGAATACATGTTGATCTTGAGGTGAGCACATGGTCTTTAGGATAGGCTAGAGAAGTAGTTAGCACAGACCACCTAGTTTGGTATATAAGGTAGACTAATCTGTACAAAGCTCTCTATTGAGTTCTCTTATGTAACCCTATACAAGGTTCTGCTCATTGACCAACCCTAAGGTCTTTAAGTCATAATAGTGAACAGTTGTAAATGACTAAAAGTCATAAAACATGTCCACAAATAGTAGTATATGATTGCAATGGCCTAGTGGTAAATTTCTCTATTATATTAGTTATATCTTATCTTTTTCCTACTGTTGAGGTCATGAGTTCAAATCCTGCATTCTCACTCAGTAACCCTATTATCTGTGCTGAGCTTAAGACTTAAGACTGAGTGTATATACCTCTGGTACATAGTCTGTATACACTTATATCTAGCCTACCCTAAATTTTATAGATAAAGTTATCATCTTTTTGTAATGTATAACACCACCCTTCTGATGTCATGTGTGATATCACTTTGTTTCTCCTTTGCTAAGTTCAAAAATAAGAAAAGAAAAGAAAAAAGATAGAGGAGTTGGAATAATAATAAAAATAAGAGAGACTTAAAAGAAGCAAGTCCACTATCTTTGATTCTGACAGTCTGCTCTTTCTGAACTTTAACTTCCTACCCTGCAAACTCCACATTTAACCTTAGAACCCTTATTGCTTGTAGTGGTATAGAAAAAACAACAATATTTGATCATGTGATGTACTGACTAAATGAGAAGCAGTCCTGAGACTAAACCCACAGTAACTATGTTTAGACTGATAAGATCACTTCTAACAGTCCTAATACTTCATAGAAGCAGAAATATGGATGCTCAAGACACATGTTGTGATGGAAATGGCAGATGATACAACTAGAAGATGTACAGTGGAGCTACGGCCCGGCACAGAAGATGCTGCACAGTCCTTCACCTCCTGCTTGGATTGCGCAAGCGAAATTCATGAGATGAAGGAATCGATGGAAATAATGTGCTCCCCTGAGGTCCTCACACATTGATGAGCAAGCACTATCAGCCACGAAGAATAAACAACTTCGGAGTATCCAGCACCCCCATGTGATCCTCAAAGGCTTCTATCTGTTCCTTGCCTCTAGATGTAAGAATAATACTCAATTGATCGGAGTGACGTGAGAACTGAGGCATACGGCTACTCAGTAGTAAGATAGGTAGCAGATATATTGTCTATTGAGCGTTTTAAGATAATGTCCAAGTGCTCCACCATATGAAGAGGACTAAGACAAAGGCTTAACTGAAAGAGGGCCATATATGTCATCGCGAGTTTTGCCATTCCAACACTAGATTCACCTCAGTTTCTCCGAGGCTCTTCAACATCAAACAATCATGCCATTTTTCAATGAATCTCCGCGTAGGACATCTACAACCCTGCAA
>Ga0157364_1001211_pt1 | contig 21269 bp, 12 predicted proteins | sample AttsexASBM2_FD_111476 | JGI IMG/M metagenome (GOLD analysis project Ga0157364, IMG submission 111476) | Fungus gardens microbial communities from leaf cutter ant in Ribeirão Preto, State of São Paulo, Brazil - Atta sexdens ASBM2 | ecosystem: Host-associated > Fungi > Mycelium > Unclassified ...
AACTCAATTTGTAAATAATCATATTTCTTTATTAAAATTGACACATTTAATAAAATACATTTTATTTTATTTACCTTAGAATTTACGTTTTAAAATACATATTTTTAATGTTATTTGTTCACTTACTTATAAGTTGTGTTATTTGAACACTAAGAAATGTTAAATATCAATTTAAAATATTCAAGTAACTTAGTTACATTTTATTATATTAAATTAACACTGGGATTAAAAATCAATAAAAATTTTAACAAGGACTTGAGTGTATCGTTTCTAATACAAGTATACATTTTTCTATTTTTATTATATATTTGAGATATAAGATAAAGAAATGTGTTAATCTTACAATTTTTACATTTTTATGAGCGTCATGACTGCGCGCATTTTTAAGCTGTTCTGTCTACAACGTGGAACTAAGAAATATGCCCAAGGCCAGTCGCAGAATGAAAAGTAAAAGATAAATAACGCGATAGTGCTCTGGCACTCTCTTTGTATAACACATTGTCGACTGCCGTTTCTCAAATATTGGCTGCAGTCGCATTTAATTACAAACGCATCGCATATAACGAATAAGAAGGAAAAGATGATGGTACTTCATCGAAACGATTATACGCGTCAGCTGATCCAGAGAAACAGTTACGATACGTGTTATGCAAGTCTCTTATATCAGCGATTCCCAACTTGCATGAAACATTTCGCAATTGAGATACTTTGCATTGTAATTTATATAATTTTATAATAATAAACTAACAACAATGTACTCACGCGAAAAGAATGACTAATGTCTCATCGAAATATGAATATTCATTAATAGAAATCAAATGAAAGCGGTGGAATTTTAATATTTTTGAGAAATTGATTGTATTTCATCTTTTAATATGGAATTTATTTCACCATCACAAGCGTGTTATGTACGAAAAAATTGGAAAGTCGAAGCGAATTGGGAACCGCTGTTCTACGCCAACGCGAGAAAAAAGAGAAACTCATACGCATTTAACGTAAACGCGCACAAGTCTCTCTCGCGCGTGCATGTAAACGCGACTGTTTGCCCGGAACATGATTTGCATCATTCACTTAGGCGATGAGTAATGAAGGAGAGAAGCGGCGATTGCAGCCAGTGATCGTTGCAGCGCTCACGCCTTCCTCTCTTCGCGAGCGCGGAACTGAGAACGCGCACGTGCGCGCGCACACATACACACACACACACACACACACAGACACACACACACACGCACGCACACACACACACACGCACACGCACACGCACACGTGTACGTACTGCACGTACAACTCGGCAAAGTGACTCATCTCCCTTCTTTCGCTATACATCTCGTCAGCCCGATCGTAATAATAGAACGAAATTGATTCACCCGAGGAGCGTCGACGAGATGTGTTTCGATCTCCTCTTCGCAGGTTGACATTCGACGCGTATTCGTTGATGATACTACGTGTCGCACTGTTAGTCTTTTGCTCTGTATCAAAAAACTCTCTGAACTGATGCACACGGTGTAATAAATCGAAGTAAAACTCTATTTATATATATATATATATATATGTGTATAACATAAGAACAGGCTTATTGATTCGTGCACCGATTACACCACGTACATGCGAGAATTTATAACGATGATACTGTATCGATAACGGCTGCATTAATTATCTTCCAGATCGAAACATTATTATCATTGCAAATATCATCGCAACCAGTATTTTATAATCTTAGTTAAGATAACATTGCCAGAGTGTGATCAGAGTGAAGAGTATAATATTGGCAATAAATACATACAATCTTCAATTATTTCAAAAAATTATTCAGTTATCTCCGCAATTGCTTTTCTTGCTTTTTTTATCTTCAATGAAGAAGTCTAATTGAAATTAATTAATACGATTTAGACGACGTTAAAGAGTACACTGATATAATGTAATAATTTAATATTATATAATAATTTACTTATAACTTTATATTTAATTTTAGTGAAATGAAAACATGTCAGAGACTCTTTAATAATATTGCTCATAATTTTTGTTATTATTTAACATCAATACAGCGTCAAAGTATTCAGAACTTTAACAGCCACAAAATATTTCTTAGTTACATAAAAAAAAATTTTCCGTACGCTCCATGAATCGAGGGAGAAACGATGCAACGTTGCTTCGTGTGGCATTATCTTGCAATAGAAATTGCAGCTACTCACATTACAGCTACGAAATCGCGCGTTCAAGAATTCGCCTACCTCGGCGTGAGATTCGAGACGAGTAGCGAGCTGCTACAAAAAAAAGCAGCTTCTAAATGATTCATTTGTATCAAATGTTTGCACTTATATAATAAGTTTATCGCGCAATTCCATATAATGAGAAGAACGATGAGTAAATGAAGCATGTTACATTAAAATTTTAAATTAATCGCATAATACAATGAATCAAATTTTGATTTTTTTGGAAAAATAAAGGTACTGTGATCTATATAATGTTCTGTTATTATGTAAGAGAAAAATAATCTACCTTAATTTGATTCTTTAATCTGGAAATAACGAGGTGTTTTTATACTTTACAAAATGAAAAAAATGTGAAACGTTAAATATCGTTTTGAAAATATTTTTTCTCGTAAAACTCTTTTTTTATCTTTGCGCAATTTAATTAATGAAAAAACGTTATATTAATTGATATCTTTATTTTAAAAATATCTACTGTCATAGTAAGCTTTGTCTTTATTCTGTTTAATATTTGTTTAATTTCTTTTTTTCAGAAAATTGTAATTAAATCTGTATAATGTTCTCAAATACTAATAAATCAGATTACAATTAACACTGTTAGATATCAAAGGAGCAATGATAATCTAATTTCTTGAGTTAAATGACATTTTGTTATTTTTAATTTCCATACGTGTCAAAATATAAATCCATTTCTGTAATTAGTTTCAAAGTAAACAACATTCATATTAACGTATGCAGTAATATGTTAAATTCGAGTCAAATTCAATATATTTTCTTAAATTAAATTATTTAACTCCATTTGTTTTAGTTAAATTAACGTCGTATTGAGTAAAAATAGTGACCTATAAAAATAACTAAAAATAACTCAAATTAGGACAATTTGACATTATGAATTTAACAATAATATAATATACAATATGTTATCAATACAATGATTTTAATTGGAGTATAAAAACACCCTAGTGAGATCATTCTTGTAAAGAAAATCAGGTGATTACTTCGAATTAAATAAATCCCAGATATGATATCTCTCTTTCGTCTACATTAATCTTTACGATATTCCGTTCACACGCAACTCAAAGTTCGCCTCGGCGAACGAGTGAATGAGGGAGCAAACGAGTCTTTTAGAACCGGCTGGAGAGGATTTTCGAGCCCATCGATTCTCTAGAGGACTATCCAATATACGCATCCGTTTAAATTCCATTTGCTCGGTCGATTTAGTTGTGCGGCTTCGCGCATTTATACTCAAATCGGGTCCGATTTGAATATCGGCTTACCGCGTTTTGTTACCGCTATTTCCGTTACGGTTTTTTGCTGCTGCGTTAAAATCGCAGTGAAACGTATCGCGGAACTGATACTACCGGCCATAATGTCTGACATTATCACCGATGTATTCCTATATATTTTGATAGTCGCATGTAGTTTTCCGACGACGATTATGTCGGGATAGCGCGATGTGTTTATAACACTGCGCTTATCGTCGACTCTTAAAACCGGCGACACATGAGCTGACATCAATGTTGATCTACCTTCGTGCTCGCTTACACTCGCCGACCCTGACCGAGGATACTGCTCTCGCAACTGGCTTGCGAGTCGCTATCGCCTGTGATTTTTGAAAAGCTTCTTTGTAGCTCGGATATGTGACAGCGTGGCGGTTTCTTCAAATCCGCTTACCTGCCTGCTTATCTGCTTGCTTACCTGCTTGTTTACCTGCTTGCTCGCGCAGCTCGCGTTTTTGCTGTCGCATAAAATAGCACCTGAAATTCGGAAGTGGTATTTGTTGCTACAATGTCGCATATCGTCCTTGAATATGATTAAACGTCGAATATTTTTGGATTATGTAAAAGAGAGGTTAAGCAAGATAGATGACAACTGAGAACGTAAAATTACGCAAATGATGCTATGTTTAAAGTCTGTGATGGCACAAGAAAACAATTTATATTATAATAATATAATAAATAACATAGTAAACAAAAAAAAGGAGATGACAAAACATTTTATCGATATAATAATAAAGCTGTTTCTTTTTTTTTTTAACGATAGATTTATATTCTTATATGAGCAAAATATACAAATATAAAGAAAGAATATACACTTAACATACATGCAGTATACGATCAGAGATTCAGTTAGTAACTTAAAATATTTAAAAAAGATGAAGATAATCAATTTTATCTACAGTAGAAGATTGAATTGAACTTAAAAGCATTACTTGAAAAACAGTTTATCCTTTTATACAGAATATTCCGGAAATTATGATACAATCAGATAAAAAGTGATTCCTCATGTAATTCTTCGAAAATATAAGATATCTTTTCATATAAGGCACTTTTTCAAGAAAATCGAGTTTGAATACAGCCTTCAATTAAGAGATGATATCGTAGAGACGGAGAGAGAGGAGAGAACAGAGAGAGGAGAGAGGAGAGAGAGAGAGAGAGAGAGAGAGAGAGAGAGAGAGAGAATAAAAGAATTTATACACACTACCATCGGTCTAGTATAATGTGTCTTTAATTTGCCGAGCGAGAATTTGTTTGTGATATGAAAGACGACATTTTTAACAATTATTCAATTAACAAAATAAATGCATTATTGAATATTTAATATAATACAATAATTTACTTATTTTAAATTATATTTAAATTATATCAAAAATAGATTGATACAAAAATAGTGATAAATGATCCGATGGATGAACAAAGCAAATTATGGCTAGTCAAGTACATAATGATTATTCAAATTTGATTTTCTTGAAAACAAAACTCTGTACGAAAATATTTTATTCTGTATTTTCGATTCACTTTTTAGATGGAGGAATGACTTCTGGTTGTAACTTTTGGAATTTTTACATTCTGTGTATAGACATTATTTTATAAATAGTATAAATTAATAAATATATTTTTTTGTATAAATAAAGTGTTTGTATCCGCGAAAGCTTAAATGCGAAATAATTGATCATAAAGAAGCATGAGATCATCTCATTCACATAAATGAGATCTTGTGCAGGAAAAAACAACCGACCACGATCTTCTTATAGCGAACTTTATTATCATCGACGATTGCGGGCGATGTTTCTTTATACAATACGATAACGCGACGCATTCTGCTTCTCGGCTCCAAGTCACGTTCGTGACGAATAAAACCGCTAATCCGTCACTTGGCCGTTCGAGTTGCACAATTATCGGCGTCTTCGAGAACGATGCTCCATCATGCGGAGATGCTTCACTATGCTACTTTCATAACATTGTTTTATCTTTGCACATATATAAATATGTATATGGACATGTGCGTGCTTCGTAATCGAATATTCGACGCAAACTTCTTTCAAATATTGACTCTATCCGTCATAATAAGTGTCGACTGCTGCTTCGTTCCACCGTGTACGTCACGCAGATGTTCTACCCGCAATATTTCAATCGATTACGCATCGAGTAATTTCAGGTCGCTGGAAGTAGTTATCGCTCCAGGCGAGCGAAGCTTTTTTTCCGTGTGCTCTATTTGCATAATTCTAAGAAATGCTTGTAATTTAATTACAGAAGTAGAATTAACCAGGAGTGTCATTCGAGCAATATGTTTGCTCAACTGAATCGGCTGGTATTCATAACACAATGCAATTATTCATGTTTATTTGATATTTATCAGTAATGCGTTTAAAATAATGCAAATAATATAAGCAACTCTACAGTATGTATTGCATATACATATTGTAGATAGATTGTCTGTTTTCTTAAATTCTGTTGTTTATAAAATTAATTGTGATGAACATGAGGCGTATGTGAGTTCGGCAGACTTTTAAAAATCAGAATTAAAGAGCATGTTATTAAGATCAGAATTGAAGAGCATGTTATTATTGAATAGAGTAAATTCAGGCACAATTTTGATTAGGACAATATTAAGATCTAAGGAAAACATTAAACGAAAGAATTATTTCGGAAATGAATTTTTATTTAGAAATAAAAGCAAAGTTTAAATTTTAAAAAAGATATTATTGAATTATTGAATCCCTTATATCTCGATCTTTTTATTGATCTCTTTATCTTTTATTCATTATATTTATTTATTATTCTAATACATACAGAAAAATATTATTCTATTGCCAAGAAAAGCAATTATTCATTTTATTTTTCTTCTTTTAAATAACGGTTATTTTCAATAAAGAATATTTTCTCGCTAGTAGTTTTAAAATGTATTCATCCCAAGTTTTAGAAATACTCAAAATAAGAATTTATTCTCTTTTGAAGTATATTATAAAATTTTATCGAAGAAAAATCAGATGTGATTAATTTGAATATTTAATAATATATTGATATAAGAAAATTTATTTGGTCAGAAAAATTTGGTATATTTTTTTCAATTCTATACAATAGAATTTAGGAAAAGTGAATAGTTAATCTAGAAACAAGAAATTTTTTTCTTGTTTGAATTCATATGTTCAATTTAAATAAATATTTATTTTGGGATCAAATTGTGGATGCAATATGATGCAACATGACTTTTATATTGTATATTATGTATTATATTGTATATTGTGTATTTCCATAATGGTGTTTTATAATATTTATCTTAATTATTTTTAATTAATAAATATTATTTCGTTTCCATGTAATCTCACCAAATAATAATATGAAATGTCATCATGAAATTAAGAATGGTTACAGTAGGAAATATACGGTTGGCAATGACTCGATCACAAGCGTGGCGATTAGCTCAGCGTAAATGTATTAGGCTTATCTACGGTAGGTTCAAATCTTGCCGGCGATGCGATGCGTTTTTCAATAATTACTTATAGTTAATAAGACAGAATATGAATATGCGATACAGTAAAAATATAAATTAAACTGGAAAAATAAAAAGTAATAATAACAAAAAAATTACTTTTTTCATTTAAGATATCATTGTTATTTTCTTATTACAAATAAATATGGTATTTGATTCAAATAAAGGATTCTTCTTAAGTAACTCGAACTTTTTATTTAATTTGATATTCTTGATTGAGAAGTAGATTTAGTAGAAGTAGTTAGATTTTCTAGAATTCAGAATATATTTTGAATAAATCGGATATTTGTGATGAACTTATAATAAATTTGCAGATATATGAATTTTTGAAATACTTGGAAGAAGTCATTATTACTTGCGTACAGTATATTATTATATTTTTCTGCGTGTAATTATAAACATACGTTCACTTTTATCTTGGCATTCTTTTATTAGTAAATAATATCTCGCAATGAATGCTTTATCGTACATATACGTACGCTTTCATGGAAAAAAAATTAATTGGGTGGTACAGCAAACCTATAATTTGCTACACGAATTCAACAATTCGATAGCTAAAAAGTTTGATGGAACAAATCACTAATGTTATTCAGCTGTCAACTTTGCTATTTTAACATAGAAAATTGACTGTTTATATGTTATGACTGTAGATTTGCTGAATCAGTGAAGTTTTTAGTTGCTTTTTTCCGTGTTGATTTGATAATTCGTAAGATCTTTTATTATAATGTAAATTTTTAAACAATTTGTTATCCAAGCTAAGATATTTTATCGCTTGATATTTTGGTTTTAATATCTGAATATTGAATTATGTATTCTGCCAAATACAATAAACAGTGATGATCTTATCTCTGGACTATTATTTTAGATTTTAAACTCGTGACATACTTATCTCCGGTTCTATAAAACGCCTCGATTACACTCTCTTATTGTAGCAAATTGTAATTATATAATGCTGAATACTTAATTTTGTCAATCTTATGATTTTATACTTAAATTGTAGAAGATGACTTAAACTGTATAAGTCGAAATATTTGTTACTTATTATTATTAATATTAATATTAATATCATGTTTTACACCCTACTATCCTGTGTCGACTTACATTGCATTTTTTTTTTATAAAATACTGCATGTATTCAAATTGAAATGGTAATTGTGAGATAGTCATCTAGATTTTATGTTTTGTTATGTTGATATTATGTTTTTTTCATTTTTCGACGATTGTCCGGAGATACAAGAAATATGCTTTTATCCCAAAACAAAATCCTGGATAAAAACATTGCGTCGGCACTTCGGCTCAACTCGGAAACCACAGTTATAAATAGTTTCGTGCACGGCCGCATGTTCTTTATTATCACTCGATGAGGTTGGCGAACAGATATCGCATCCATATTTGAAACGCTTAGTCACGCGACCTCGGTGACTTAAAAGACTTCTCTACTAGTTCTCCAATTAACTTTTGAAAAATATTGCCCTAGATGCCCGAAATGCGTGCTTCAGAAATCATCGCGTGCATTGTTATTAAAGAAAAGGGGAAAAAAAAACAGAAAACCTCCAGGATTTCTTCAGACTCGAATTGTTCCGCATGAATTCGTCTAACTAAAGAGATCTAGATAAATTTTCCGCTCTATCGCGCGAAACATGAGTTCTTCAGAGTATTTTTATATCATAGTTCGCACGGGACAAGGACGACAATTTTTGCAAATTGCTCTGGAATAAAAAGATGCTTCTCTTAACTAGTGAGCAGCTTTTAGTCTCTGATAAAATAATATTTTTAATAGGCTAAATATTAGATATATTAAATAGAATAAATGTTGTTATAAACAATGAATTTGTAAGAAATATTAATTTTTTGAGATGCAAAGAAATGAAATACGCTGCTATTTCATTACTTGAAAATATTAATTGTAGGAATAATTTAATGTATATAAGCTAAGCTTTTGAAAACTTGCTGAAGATATTAATAGATTTATATTTACATCATGTAAATTGTGTAACTTTAGTTTCCACGTATAAATAGAATGAATCACAAGTTCTTTGCAATGTTTTTAAGATATCTATTTATTTGCTGCATTCGTTATTAAATTCGACGATCGCAATGAAAATTTGTGGCATTATTATTTTAATTTCAGTTTATGATTGCGCTTTCATCAGTAATCGGTGTAGTTATGTAATTGAAAGATATTTTAAATTTACATATAAATATTATTAGGCACTGAGATTTAGCTTCGACTAATTGATTGTATTTGGTTCCTTATATGGAAAGAATACTCTCTAAATTTATTAGAATGAATTTCATTTTAAAAAAGTGAAAATTAAGCCAGTCTTCAATTTTCAATCTTTAAGAGTGAGATTCAGTATTTAAAAGTTTTAGGGTCGATTTTCCGCCTACGGATAAATTATGTGATAATTTACCTATTGGATAAAAAGTAAAAGAATAAAAGACAATGAGCTGAAGTTTATCGACAAGTGGAAAAACCCAGCCTTACAGAGCAATTTGTTGAAGTATCTAAATATTTAGAAACAGATCTGAAAATAATTTTATTGAACAACAAAATAATTATGTATTATCAAAATTTTTTTGAATTATTGCTCGTCATGTTTTATCCGATATAATTATTTTGATGATCGAACAAAATTATTTTTATTTGTTTCTAACTAAATTAAACATTATATCAAAACCGTTCTCTTTATGTACTTATTTGATTTAATCACGTAAATGTTAATTGAAATTATCTGCTGTTTCAATAATACTCTCTTGTTGTTTCCATTTTTAAAAGTAATGAAATCAATTAATTCTCGCTTGACATTAACTTAATAATATTTACGGGAATGGAGTGTAAGTGTCGCAAGTGCGCACTCACACCTCTTTTGGAATGAAACGCACTCACGCGTTACTCACATATACAGTATATCAGCTATTACGGGAACCACACATTTATGAACAGATAATCATCAAAAGATCGTTCCAATTAACATCTTAATTTCGCTTTACGTACCAACTGTACTCTCTCATCCTATAAGGATTATTAACGCGGCGGAGATTTTACGCGCTCCACCCATTCGTCGCGCACCACGGCGAGATATAATTACACGCATGCACGCGAAACAACATCGCGATTTACACCCACGACGGACGGTGAAAGTACAAATGACCGCCGCTTGCATACTTATGCAGTTACGTTCCCTCGTCGGCTCTTACATCGCGCGATTATCGTACCGAACTCTCTCACGTTACATTCGCGCGTTACATGCGTTAATACTAAATAAAGCGCCGATAAGTATCGGCATCTATACTCCAAGACACACCGCATTCTTTTGCTGTCGGTTATTGTGCAGTCGTATAATCGAATTGACAAGTATGTCGAAATGAATGCGGTCCCTTCTTTCCGAGAAAATATTAATATGCGCGCTCTATGGCTACACCAGGGACTTTGTATGTAAAACTTTGCGAAATGGTATTGCCTCATGTCATTGTAATGTCGCTTCCTAGCTTACGAGATTTACAACCTCGCAGAGAGACCACTGTAATCATTGTGTGCACAATACTACATAATAATGTTAATTCATTGACATTTATTTCCGTTAGAATGATCTAATAATAGTAATATGATATATAGGTATTGCATGTACTGGCTAATTCATATTTTCATACAAATAATCTTCCTTTCTTTCCATAATAATGAGAATATTTAAAAATATTCATGTACATTACATTCATTCATTAGAGATCAAAGTACATAAATTTAAATAAACAATAATAATAATGATAAAAAATAAATCTTATGATTAAATATAAATAATTCTGAAATTTACAAGTTTACAGAATGACAGTGCACATTTTGAGATAGTGATGAATCGACAATTATCGCACCATAATTATAGCGAACCCATATCACGTTGCGCTGCATATCGTGCGGATGTACATGCATGTTTTCCTCGGTTATCAAGAATGGCCATTTTCAGACTTGCCAATTTGTTGATAAAAGAAAGAAACACTCGATCATATCACTGATTATGGCATTGATTTTCTGAATTTGAAGATATATTGATATATTGTTGATATATTGAAGATATATTGATATATTAATATATTATTATTCTTTCTTTTATCGAATAAATATTGTTATTGATTGATTATCGCGTTTTATTTAAGAAATACGATACGCTTCATACGCAAAAAAATTGTGTCACGTAACTTTACGGGATCATTTTCGAAATTTGAAACTTTTGTTTAGCAAAGATAAAAAGAGCATCATACACAGAAAGAATAGAATTTTGCTGAGTATTTAAAAATTTAGTTAGATATAGATCTAAAAATGATATTGTTAGACCATCAAAATAATAATGTAGGACGCTCAAGCTGATTACAAAAATATTAAAAATATTAAAATTTTTTGTAGCATTGCTCATTACTTATGCATTCTATATTCTTATTTTAATAGTCCATCGAAATTATTTTCGGATCTGTAACTAAATTTTTAAATATTTCAGTAAAATTGTTCTTTCCATGTAGATTTAAACAAAAACATTATTCATAAACAATCATATTATGCATTCGTATCGGCATTACGAGAGGGTAAAACGAAATAAATACACGGCAGGAAGAAAAACACGGAATTAAAAACATTCAAACTTATTTTCTGGAAAACTTTGTTTTCTGAATAGCTTGTAATAAATATACAGAGTGATATCAGAGTGATATCATATGTATATTGTATATACAAAAAGAATAGTTTTGCTGATGTATTTAAAAATTTAACATAAATACAGATCTAAAAATAATTTTGTTAGACTATCAAAATTATAATTAGACTCTTTAGATTTCTTGGAGTGAAATCTCACTTCAAAAGAGTTAAAATATTGTCACTATTAAAAAGAGTGAAAAATTTGCACACTTGAATAAGTATGCAGATGCAGTGACAGATATTCACTCTTTTTTTTGGGGTGAAATTCATTTCAAAGGCAAAAGAAAGAAATCTCATTCCCTTTTTAGAGTGTATTTTACTCCAAAAGTGTGAAATCTTATTCCAAAAAGGAGTAAAAATTTGTCATTCTTATTCAAGAGTGCAAATTTTTCACTCTTTTTCAATAGTTGGCAGTATTACAGCTCTTTTAGAGTGAGATTTCATTCCAAGAAATTTAGAGAACGTTCAAATTGCTAAGTTGCTAAGTCAAAACTTTTTGTAACATCATTTATTAGACTTGAGATTCCTATAAAATTATTTCCATGATCCAAGAAAATTATTTTCAGATCTATATTTAACTAAATTTTTAAATACTTCAGTCATCATTTTTTTGCGAGTAGATTCTGAGGAAATCGATAATCAGGAATTACTACGTGCGGATCGATGATCGCTGAACCGATCTTTCGTCGTACTAAGCGCGCGCGCCTAATAACAGTTACGATATCGAACGTGCTAATGATTCATGAAACAGTCGCGACCCGTAGTACTTGGCGCGGCGAAATTATACTATACGTATACTATAATTATAGTGCGCAGTCAGCAACGGTGCTCCCACCGCGTGGCCGGGCGCCGTCCAATGCCGCAGTGAAAAGTGACGTTAGTCGCCAGCCTCTCCGAACGAGTGGTTACGCCCCGTGCAGGGTCAGACTCGCGGATCCGCGCCGCGAGTACCTAGTTATGTTTACGCGACCAGCGTGAATACCAAGCTGAGAACGTCGTCATCGTCGTCGTCGACGTCGTCATCGTCGTCGTCGTCGTCGTCGTCGTCGTCGTCGTCGTCGTCGCGCGCGTGTCCGTTCCTCCAGAACCAATCGCCACATTGAACAAGTTACCGCGGTGGCTTCGATTCTTATATGCACGACGAATAACTTAACAACTCCTCGTATGAACAACGGTGCTTGCCGCGTGCATTTTCCACGCCGTGTTACGTGACATACGCACGTACGTGCGTTAATCACGAATGTAATAAGACATCCGGTGCGGAGAACGCGCGAGGAACAGAGGAACTTGGTGAAGTAGACACAGAGTGTTGACTATTTATCACGATCTAATACCAGCTTGTATTCGCTGTTCTTCGGATTTACCATTCGTCCAATCGTTTGTGAAAATATTGAGAGCGATAGCGTTCTATCAACAGATGCTTTCTGCGATCTGACGCAGTTCGCGGGAGTTCGGATATGTTATCGCGAAAACGTAACATTTCGATAGTGGTATTATCAGTCGCAGATTCGGCGCTCGTATTGTCGCAACGCCACTCGATTACATGCATCTGACATGATAAATGCGTAGTTTTTTTTCACCGTTTAAAGAAAACACGCATATAACGGTACTGTTGAATGTTTTTTTCTACGAGACAGAAGAATATCTTCCATCCTCGGCCGCTTTATCCCATAAACGATACCGCGTATATGATAGTAGTTCCTGGTGAAAAAGTGTGCGGTCACGTTACATTGCGAGAGGATCTTAGAAGTGTTGATTTTGTTAGCCGAGACGCGGCGAGCATGTTAGCTTTCATTAGCTGGCCGTAATTAATATGCGCTAGCGCGAGAGGTAAAACCGAGAGGGACCCTCGGTGACTATTGTGAAAGAGAGAAAGGAAACATCTGGCGGAGGTGCTAAACATTTTGCCGCAAACTCTAAGAGCAGAGCTCGATCTCGTCCATGTGTCTTCACGGACTTCGTCAAGTCACGAAGATTTTGAATTTATAGACTTTGCGAGAAGCAGTTTGTAAGCGACTTTTGCTCTTTTTCATGAATGCTCCACCAATGTTAAAACGAATAGAAGCAACGCAATTATTTCAACGCTGTAAGACCGAAGAGGATTAAGTCGAGACTCTTCGCGAAACCATCAAGCTCTTCGATGAGCTTGAATGGCGACGATGGGAGTTATCGTATATATTCCAAGTAGGTAATTTCGCTTCACGGTGCATTTAATTCTTGTGCATTCTTGTTATTCCATTTCATTCGAAAACTCAAGTGTATACTGGAATTATTTTTTTAAATATTACGTCTTTTACAATTGCCAGAATGATATTAAAATATCAAATATCTGAGAAAAATATTAATTAAAGCAACAAAATGATGAACAATATTCTTGTTGAACTCTTCTGTTAGTTTGACGGAACATTTTTCTTATAATGTTAGTATAATATTTTCGATAAAAGGACTTGAAAAAAAAAAAGAAACGATATCGTCGACAATGCGATTTTCGAAAAGCATTTCACGTATTTTCCTACCGCTTATCTATTCCGCGGCGTAAACGTTCACTCAATATCCGGCCAGTAGAAATAAAACGAAAATTGCAACGTCACTCGAATTTTCATGCCGCGATCGCGTTGCATGTTTATCGACCCTGACTTCCACGACCAGGAAATCAGAAAAATATGGATAGATTCTCTCAATCCGTGCTTTATGAAAAAGATAGCATATGATATACATATGTATTTACATTAACCGATCATACGATCTACGTCATCGGTGCGATACGCCGACCTATATGACAACTCGATTAACTTACGCACCGCTAATAAAATCATCTTGGGAATAATAAAATTAGAATGAGGATTAAATGAGCGTCTAATGAGTTTAGATGAATAAAAAGTATTACGTAATATAACATCGAATTAAATGTAGGCTGATCCTTGAAAAGTAACGCTTGAGGATGTGATAACGTATTGTCTGCGTCATGCTGAGTCATGATAATTTGGTACCTGATACATATATACGTATGTTTGACTTACAAATTGATTAAGAATAATATGAGATATTTTTTATAATTTTAGAAGTAATATAACGAATTTGTGAAAAATGTATAAATAATAAAATAAAATATAAGATTTTTTATGGATAGAATTATTTTCTCTAAAGAGCATCTTTTAATAAATTCTCAAACAATATAAAATATTTAAACAATGTATAGTACTATAAAGACTGTTAACTACTAATTTAAATTTAAATTTATAAAAATATTATATTAAAAAATGCAAATAAATGTACACGCAATAACTAATATCATTTATAAGAAATTTGAATATGTGCCAAATTAAATTGAAAAGGCAAAATAGAAGAAGGAAGGAAATTATAAAGTTCGATAAAATCTACAATATTGCGAATGTAATTCTAGGAAGCTCGCTCTTATCATCTTATTTACAAAAGACGGAAATGAGAGTAATATCTCTCGCTAACATCTATCGTTTGAAAGCATGATAAGAACGATTTATCTCATATGTAATATTTAGTAATCAATGGCAGATAGCATTTTGCTACAAATTTATGCTTGAAAGTTTTACTGGATTGATTAGAACCATATATTTAATTAAATTATATTATCATAAACCAAAAATAAATTATGTTTCATAATACATCTTGTGATTAAGATATCGTGAAATTCCGAGCATCTATATATTTTTATTTGTTTACATAAATATTTTCATGAACTAAATAGAGAATAAATATTAACCACGCAATATGCAGAAGAGCAAGTTAAAAAGAATGTGGCGCATTTTCTTTCTCGCAACTAGTTGATAATAAAGATTTAAACCTGGAACTAGTCACGTACAGTTCGGTGTTACTTGGTCACGCTGACTGCTTCCGAGAACGTTGTATCAGCTGCATTGTATCTAGACGCGTATTCTGTGTCATTTTAAGACGCACGTGTACTATTATGAAAATGAAGAATTTCTCGGATGATCTCGTCTTTTGTTATGCAAGTCGTATAAAAATCATGGCGCTATTATTATAAATAAATAGCGATTAAATGCAAATTTATATGATATAAACAAGTTTTTCTTTAATGTTAAATGATGATGACTTAAATAAAATAATTAATTCATAATTGTGTGTGTGCGTTATGATTATAGTTTTGCAGATAGTATCAAACTGATTGTGAATTTAAAAAAGTTTAGAATGATTATTCATAATTATATTTTATGTTTATTTTAAGTAAAAACAATTTTTATGAGGTACGATGGTAGTTTAATAATAGAATTGGGCACAAATGAAGATATTTAAAATATTAAAAATATTAAAAATATTAAAAATATTTAATATTTAAAAGATTCAAAAATTAAGAATTTCTACTCATCGAAAGATGACCTATCTTTAATTGACTTTATTGACAATTTGCGAAAATAATCTGACAAAATAAATAATTATAAATAAAACTGTTGAATTTTATTATGTATATATCTATCGATATTTACTTACAAAAATGATAGGATTTTATCTATTTATATAATGAAACAAAAATCAATCATCTATTTCAAAATAATCGTTCATAGGTCGGTAAAGAGCTTGCAGTAATTTTATTTCTTATAACTAGAACAACATTGTTTGCAACAATGATAATCTGCTGATAACAGGATTTATATGCCAATGTATCTTTCTTATATGTTTACACACGTCTTTTTCTTGTCAATTTTATTTCACACAATCATTATGGACTTTAAATCCGATTGATATTAATAGCATGTTTACATGTTTGACGAATGATATATCCAATATTTTTTTATTATTTTGAGTCATCAAACCCTCTCATATGTTATGTGAAATTTTTTTTTAAATATATGTATTCTAATAATAAATTTGTATTTTTATATATAAAAGTAATTAAATTGACATAAAGTAAATTAAAATTCTGTTATACATATACATTATAAAACGCATGAGTCACATTAAAATGATATTTCTTTGGTTAATAATGAGACAATCTATATAAGTAATAATTTTTTTTCTTTTTACATTAACGAAGAATATTCCACAGATATTGTACTGGTAGTCGTAAAACTTGCGTATGTAAAGCGTATGTAGTAGTTCGTGCAAAAACCGGTTGTAGCAAATGTCATGTTTGCGAAGAAGTGTTTGCTATTGAAAGGCCCGAATACCGATGTATCAGAAATTGCATTCGTTCATCTGTAAAACGCTTTTTGTAGACACGTTAAACTTGGCGTAAACACGATGTTTGTGAGTGAACGTTACGTCTCCGAAGAATTTTCACGCAAAATATGGACGATGGCCTACTTCGGTACGCATGCTTTTAGGATTGTAGACACAAAGCTATATTTACAAAGATAAGAAATGATTATATCAAAAGTACTTAAATATTCTTGCACTGTATCTCGAAAATATCATGTTAATCGTAGCTAATGTGGAATAAACAACATGATATAAACATGTGAAATTGTTAAAATATGCTTTCAATTATTATGTACAAAATAATGAATAGAATAAAAATCTCTAATTTATTATATTTGTATTATTTTCTATTCCAGGCATGTATACCATGCGTATGTTGGACAATGGTAGCAACAATGCATCCGGACCCACCGGTGCAACGGCTTTATCGGGTGTCCAGACGTCTGGCGGCACAACTTCGACGGCTACGGGTGTTACGACTTTACCTGGTGTAACCGACGAAAGGATGGATGCTTCAAGCGATAGTGCTGTTAGTAGTATGGGTAGCGAACGCGTACCATCTCTGTCGGACGGTGAATGGATGGAAACTGGATCCAATTCCAGCCATACTCAAGCCGACTCCCATTACACTATGGATTACGCGAGGTAAATAATATCATAAATGCATCATTCATAACAAAGATTAGAAATAAGAAGACAACAATTTCTTCTTTGATTAATTGTGAATAATAACTGATATAATAATACATATAATGTAATATGTATCAGTGTGAATAAATATCATATTCAATTAAAGTACAATAGTCTATTTCTCCAAGCGGAATAACATTTTCAAGATTTTACGATTGTAAATGAGAAAAATTTAATGTGTAGTATACTTTGCAATGTTTATCAATGATCTTCTAATTGCATTGTAGCAAATATCGCATGCCATACGACTGCAGCTACTCAGTGTCCGCGAGAAATGCCGGCTCGCCAAGATGCCAAACCGAACGAGCGGTACCACCAGTCGCACAGAAGAAACATCAAATGTTCGCCAAACGATATTTCCAGGAACAAGGCACTTGTTAGTATTAAGTAACCTTATAGTTGCAGTCACTATGAAAGATAAGAGAGATTTTTAATCGTTAAATAACTTTCAAACTAGGCTCACCTTTAGGGGCTACCGCACATCCAACCACTCCGATGAAATATGATTACGATACGCATACAGTCGGTGCAGGTGCACCGGGAAACACATATTCTGGACCAATCGAGGGTGCGACAGGACCGCAGCCAGAAATTAAATATAGTTGTAGCGTGGATTTCAGCCGTCATCAATCCGGTAAGAAAAAATTCATATACAGACTTATTTAATACACTAGAGGCTTTATACAAATAATATCGTGTAAATAAAAAAATCTGATTTATTTTTATTTTTAGGACGATCTGTAATAGAACATGTCCATCATAATCACACTTATCATTTACCTGCTGAAAGCTCAGGATCATTACAACGTCCTATTTCTCGTGATAAAAAAGGTAACTATCTTTTCAATATTTTTGATTAGACTGATATTTTTTTCTTGAAATTATCAATATTAAATATTTATATAAAACGTAAATTTCAGTTCGCAAAAGTGAAGGGGAGGAACATCTAACGAGAGATGAAAAGAGAGCAAGAGCATTGAATGTACCGATTGCAGTCAGTGATATCATCAACCTTCCTATGGATGAATTTAACGAACGTCTCAGTAAATATGACCTCAGTGAAGCACAACTATCTTTAATACGCGATATTAGAAGACGAGGAAAAAACAAGGTTGCTGCACAGAATTGCCGCAAACGCAAATTGGATCAAATCATGAATCTAGCTGACGAAGTGAAAGAGATGCGGGATCGTAAGATAAGGCTCGTTCGCGAACGCGAGTTTATGCTCATCGAGAGGCAGCGGGTGAAAGACAAATTTAGTCAACTTTACCGTCATGTTTTTCAGGTCAGTATTATTAATAGTCTCGTTTCTTTTGAAAATTAATATCATTTAAATAATAGATGATTTATTTTTGTTATTTTTAACTATTATTTTGTTAATTTGTCATCTTCAAAATGTTAAAGGCGATAAAAATGAAGCTATAATATCTAATAATTTATATTTTAGTCTTTACGGGATCCGGATGGTAATCAATATCATCCATACGAATATAGTCTTCAACAGTCTGCAGATGGGAACGTTTTGTTAGTTCCCAGAAATCAGACTAATCCGCACCAGTCACGACAGTCTTCGATGGAGCCGAAGACCAAACCTGATCCTGAGCACAAGGAATGAACTGCTGAAGGATCGTATGTCAATGTGATTGATTATTGAAAAACTTCTGTTTTTCTTGAGTAGCGCGTCCAAAGCGTAATGGAAGCAAACACGGTGCTGGGGAGCGAATATCGTACGCATGATTAGATTTACTGCGTATAATTCGGAAAAATAGAGTTTATGATCTTAGACTTGACATACCTCGCACTGTGTCCAAATAAACAACGAAAATTCGAGGATACCTGCAAATCGCGACTTCTACGCGGTTTCTGACAGATGATTTTTTAACATATTAGAGATTTTAGTAGAAAGAAAGATAGGATTTCATAATCCTAATGTGGTTTTTGTGTGCATGGGTGATGCTACAGTTTTCAGTTACTTTGACTACCCGTGTTAACACATTTTTTCATCTCCAAAAATCATAATTTCATGCATTTTCTTTTCATTTTCATAATCAAAGATTTTTACATTACAAAAAGGATAGTATCGGGTAATGTTGTATTTGTTTGTATATAATGTATCTTGTCTGTTGTGACTGTCTTTAATAAGACCAATAATTAATAATAAAATAAAACCGAAAGCTTCATAAATTTCCTATGCTTTATTTAAGTTACATTAATAGAGGATCTTATGTTTCAAGAGTCTATACTGGCCTTGTAGCGACACTAATATTACTTGTAAAAAATAATGAAATGTGTTATAGTATGCGAGTTTTTCTGTGATTGCCTAAACAAATCACGATGTCTATAACTATTAATACGTAAATAGTAAGAAAACGTAGTAAGATGGTTATCGTATTGTGGAATCACACGAGAACTGTTGTGTCACCATAATTAAAGCAATTCTAAATTAACCTCTTATTCCAATTACTATTCTTCCTGCTTTAAGCATAAAATATGCTCGTTATTTCTTAATATACGTAAACGTGTAATACGTACAGTGATATATTATACATTCAAAAAGCTCATTTTTACATTCACAAAGCAAATTTTATCGCGTTCGATATTATTGTTTTTAGGAATTATACCTATGATTATGATATATATATATATATATATATATATATATATATATGTATATATATATATATATATATATATATATATATATATATAAAATTGAATTATATATATTTCAAAGGTATAAAAGAGCACAAGATTGCGTTAAACGTACCTATCCAGTGATTTTTACGTTTATTACCTATCTAGTTGAATGATTGCGTGATTATTGTTAATGGTTGTATTTAATTGTCAAAATTATGACACACTTTCACAAAATATCACAAGAAAAACGCTATGACATTGAGTACATCGCGTGTGATCATGCTAGTAAAATAAATGTTAATTACGCGCGTATGTATTATTAAATAAACTTTATTGTGTTATAAACTTAGAGACTACATATGATTTGAAATGTTTACAGTTCCAGAAGCGATAGCGTCATGAATATAATGCAAAATTGTAATTGCATTTAATTGAGGACAAAGTAGGGGTAAAGCGATAAAAGGCAAATGATTGAGACATTGAGATGTAGCAAACTTGCAGTAATTAATCTCCAAATCCAAACCATTTGTGTTCCATATAGGAAGCAGCTTAAACAGATCTGATAAAAAAATCTATATAATAAAATATAAATATATATAATTATATATAAAACGTGTATGTGTGTTTTTTTTTTGTAATCTCTGTTCTTATATAAAAATAATTAGAAGACTAATTTTTACATTGTTTCCTTTTTATAAAAAATAAAATTTAAAAAAGAAATTATTCACATATAATAACGTATAAAATTATATATATATAATTATATACCCATACAACACAGAATTTGCAGCAATATTGCTGCAAAATCTCTGCAATATTGCTACAACATGTAATGTTACAACTTTTGTGCAACTTTGTGTAGAGGTATTGAATTGATATTACTATAATTATATAATATTGTATAATATTACTATAATTTTCTTTTTTATAACGAAAAACAATGCAAAGATTATTTTTCTATTTTTTCTATTTTTAGTCTATTTTTTTAGTCTTCTTATTTTTTTATATAGACATGTTTTATATATATATATATATATATATATATATATATATATATATAATATATATATATATATATA
>Ga0157364_1001212_pt1 | contig 21267 bp, 9 predicted proteins | sample AttsexASBM2_FD_111476 | JGI IMG/M metagenome (GOLD analysis project Ga0157364, IMG submission 111476) | Fungus gardens microbial communities from leaf cutter ant in Ribeirão Preto, State of São Paulo, Brazil - Atta sexdens ASBM2 | ecosystem: Host-associated > Fungi > Mycelium > Unclassified ...
CATAAGTATCCTTTATATATTACTTTATATGTTATTAAAGTTCGTTGAGAAATTTCTAACATTGTATACTATCAAATAAAAAATGTTGATTTGCTTACTATTTATGTTTTAATTAATTTTTTCGTGAATTAATAACGCAATAATTTTACGTGATCGAATTGCACGTCCAAAATGGAACGAGAAACTGCGAGCGCTTTTACCTTTGTCTTACAACTCTGCCGATTCGGTCAGTATTCAAAGTCAATTGTCTTAGGTACAGTCTTAAAAGAATCTTAAAATTGTTTGTTTGACTGATTTAGCAGGACACTACACACGATTTATATTTTTACATTTTTACATTTTTACACACCATTAACACATCAGTACATCAATATCGCACTTATACATATGTAAATTTTCTAATTAATCCTTCACATTAACATCTTCTAAGAACGCAACATTATTTGTTCACGTAATACTTAGTCCAAACCAAACCAAGATTGTTTATACACTTTAAAAATAGCAGACTATATAATTCTCACTATGTTGGTGTTAAATTAACACCAACATGATATAGATTTAACATCATGGGTGTTAAATCTACACTAAAGATATTAAATCCACATCGACATTTTTTCGAGTATACATACAATGTACAAAATTCTTAGATAAAACAAATATTGTTATGAATCAATCCATGAAGTCAAAAAAAAAAAGATAGTAATTTTTTAATTTCTTTTCATTTTTAGCATAAAGTCGATTGATTTGGACACTACATTTATATTTTAATTGTGAAAAAGGATTTTTAAATCTATGTACAAACAGATAGAAAAATACTTATTTGAACAATAACAGATAAAAAGCAAAACGATTTTAGGGTCTCCTTAAGATATCATGAATCAAGCAGAATATCGCATCTTAAAGAGATACTAGAATGACCAAATTATTGATATTGCAGTCGTATAAAAATTTCTGAATTGACTGAACGGAATAAAAAAAACCTTTTACGGAATTAAAATAGATGCAAAATTAGAAGGTAGTACAATGAATTTTATATTAAATCGAAAAAAAATTATTTTAGTATAAAGTAGGTAGTCCACTGCACTACCTCCTAACTTTGTGTCTATTTTAAAAATTCCTACAAAAGAATTTTTGATCCCATTCAGTTAATTCGAAGATTTTTTTTATGACTGTAATGTCGATAATTTGATCACTCCAACATCCTCTTAACATTACTTAATTCCTTCAGACTCTGCGTATTGTAATGTACATCAAAGTTGAACACATTATCAATTGAAATTATTTAGTTATATCTACATCATCCAAAATCTGATGTATATAATAATGTTGAAAAAATAATTAAAACTTTGAAAAAATTAATTAATATGAATTGAATAAAAAAAGATCTTTTTATTTTTAACTGGTTAAAAATAAAATCTACAGGTTTAGAGGGGTTAAAACGGTCTTAAAATAAGAATGGACTATGAACCCGCCGAAGTAATCAATCCGCAATCGACGCCGGGCGCCGTTTCATGACGCCATGTAGATGAGAGCCGTCGCGAACGGGATTTCCGAGGTCTCTTCGTGTCGCGAGCGAAACGTGCATCCGTCTCGCATTGACGGGTATGCGGGCCGCGCTCCGTTTTCTCGCCGTAAATGAGACTGCGAGAATAAAAGGCGAGGATGCAGCGTATTACGAAAAGGACACGCCTATCGTGAAAAGATATTATGGGTGAGATAAAGGTATACGCAAGAGGCGACGCAAATGCCTTGACCCTTTAATCGCAAAGTCAGAATTATCATCGATACAAAGCAGCAGTGCGCGACACTGCAACGTTAGATAACGATATGATGCTCTGATTTATTTCCGTATTAATCGACATTCGCGCCTGAATTATTCGTTTGGAATTTCTCCCATTCTTTCCCGACGTCTTTGATTATCATTGATTATATGCTTGGGATATTGTAAAAGAACAAATAAAAGATCTAAGATAAATACAGAAAAATATCATTCTATTGAAAACTTTTCTTAAGAAAACTAGTTACTCAGTCTACACATATTTTTCTTTAGTAGTGATTATCTTTAACACAAAGAATATTTTCTGATAATAATCTTAAAATATATTTATTAAAAATTTTAGAGAAACTCATTCATTATTGTACTCAAAAGAATTTATTTTTTTTTTAAAGAATAAAATAATAAAATTGATCAAAGAAGCGACTTCACATAATAAACAACAAAAAAAAATTTGATTTAATTTAATAATTTAGATTGAAATATTAAACTTATTAAGATTCAAAATATATTTTGAATAAATTTAATGCTTATGATGAATAAATTTAATGCTTATGATAAATTTGCGGATATATGGACTTTCGAAATATTGAAAACAAATAATTATTATTTGCGTACAGTATGTACCAATAATCCGTATGATTAACAATCTCGATCATTCTCTTGGCAGTCTTGGAATTACGCGATATTTCCATGATTTTAATTATAGTTATAAACACAATAAAAAAAAATTTCCTAAATCTAAATAATATTTTTTTGAGTAGTACTAAATAATACTAAGTAAACATTTCCTTATTGCAAATAAATATTTACTAAATGTAAACAAAACATATATTATTTAAGTACTTTCTTTTTTTAAATAAATATTTAATTAAAGTAAAAAAATGTTTACTTAGTATTATTTAAGAAAATATTACTTAAATGTAAGAATTCAATTTTCAGTGTACTTTTCTCTCATTATGAGCATAATAAATGTCAACGTTCGCAGCTAAAGGCTTAGTATATGCTCAATGTTGTGTTGAGCAATTACTGAAAAATCTTATCTAAAATGCGTCAAAAACACGTCAAATATTCGTGTAAGCTAAATCTAATTTATATCTATTTCTATCAAGTAATTAATCTCAGTTGAACTTACTTTTTATCTTTTTCTAGTTCTAAAAATTAGAAAAAAACATAACGAGTAATTTAAATTGAGATTAAAAAATTTATTTATACTGGTAAAAATGGACATAAGCAAGTATTCGAAAAAGATAAAGAGTAATCAAGATTAAAGTTAATCTACATTGATAGAAATGAACATTACGGATTTCACAAATATTGGCGTCGTGACCAGATTAATAAATCAATATTACGTCAAGATCTCTATTGATTTCTCAGACCGTTCCAGGTAGCCAATTCGAGGAGCCGAGAAATGATTCGGCGAGTAAATCCCCTATTATTATCTCATCCGCGGATTCTCTCATCAACGGTATATATTCATGCGAAGCATGACAACGCGCGCGGATAGCAATGACGATTCTTGATAATCCTCGATTGCGTCGGAAACGCCGCGCCGTCTAGAAAGTAACGCTCCACATCGACGACCTTGTTCCTAGGATCTATATGTCGTCGATCTCAGCCTCGGCTCAGCGTGGCGTATCCACGACCGATCGACCGCTTTCAGGCCTTTTACATATTCGAGATAATACCGATGGATGTCGATTGTCGACGGCGGAGTTGGCCGGAGCTTTTATCTCGACGCAAGGACGAGTTCGAAATCTTTTAGGCACACATTCTACAATAAACCATTAGTAATAAATCAGAAGTCAGAAGCTAGAAATTGACCAATCACAGTTGAATGTGAGAAGAATAATTGACTATGATTGATCAATTTCTAATTTCTGATTTATTACTAATGGCTTATTGTATAATAGGATATGTGTTATTCAAGTAGCTTCGCGAAGGATCCATCATACGAGAAGGATCCTCCCTCTTATCTCGATCACTGAGATCAACGTTTCTGATTCCATGCGTAACGCAAAAATGACTTCCTTTTATTCACGGGAAACAAACGGGATGGATTTTCGTTCTATTATACTTTTCGTCTTATTAGCTAACTTATAAGTGAATTCAGTTACTAGCTTATACTATTACTAGCACATTATACTGGATTAGTGTATATTAATACTAAGAGTATTAACATTTCTTACTCACTAAAAAGAACAAATTTCTATAAGAATAAAATGACGAAATATCACAAATTACTATAAAAATAAAAATTAAAGAGAGATAATAAATACTCTAAATACTCTTAAAATGATTATAGAAATAAAGAAAGTAGTTATAAAATATTTCATCGGATCTAATTATTGGAAAATTAAAAAATTTCAGACTTTTATATTTTACGTGACAAATATAACATTAATCTAAAAAAATAGAAACAGTCAATAACGACCGCTTGATTCTTTTAATTAAAAAAAAATTTGCTTCATATAAAGTACTTAAATATAGTGGCATAATGTAATTAACTTTGACAATGAAATAATAGGGTGAAACCGCCCAAGAGCGCGCACTTTTTTAAGGCTATGTAACTTGTACAATGACCCGAGTTTATACAGTAAACAGTTCAAACAGTTAAGTAGTGCTTAAATTATTCCGTACACTTTAAACTAAAAATTTGTCAAGTATTAATTTAATATTATCAGTTTTTACAAGAGATTAATTCTACTAAGAAGGAAAAAAATGCAAACTCTTGAGCAAGCTTGTCTTCTCAAGAGTTCGCATTAGTTCGCACTATGAAAAAAATGTGACTTATTAGAAAAGTAATGTCAATTAAAGTAAAAGTAGCATTAATTTTTCATTGAAAAGAAATGTTTATAAATATCTGAGTGTATTTTTACATACAGAGTACACACAAGCAAGTTTTCGATCGACGGTGGATCCCGGCGTAATCAATATAAGTCCACAGCCAATAGCTCTGGATCCAATTTTCATTGGATTTAGAAATCCTTACAAAATATTTTACCAACGATCAATGTCTGCCACTGCTGCTCATATGCGAACTTTTGAACTGTTCTTGAGTGCGAACTCTTGAGTGATCGTGTCACTTTTTACTTTTAATATAACTATAAAAATTATTACAGATATTAAGATAATAAATATGAAGCAAAGACATGCATGTACACAATATAAAGTACAGATTGTTGATTAATAATACAGATTCATAATGTTGATTAATAATACATAGCAATTTGACATAGAAATTGATCAATTTAGCCATGAAAAATATAGAAAGAAATAATCAAAATCACAAAATTTAAAACATCTTTTTTATCGCTGCAATCACAACGATATTTTATACATAAATTGATAAACTAAAAAGGCACATTCTGTGAAATATAGCTCTGACGATTTAATAGTTTCATCGTAAAGCTCAATGCAAACTTTTGAGCGATCTTACCCTATACATATATTCTGTTAAATAACATTAAATAACATTAAATAATGTAATAAAATTGTTATTACATATTTATTTAAAATATTTATATGCGTTCACATATATTTTTATGCGAATAAAAAAACTTTTAGGTTTTCTTTTTAACACACAAGCGAAATTTTACTCTCAAATTTCTGTAAAATAAATGAGAATGGAATCCGATTTCCCCTTCTAAAGTATCTTGTAATATCTATTTGATAAATGTAATAGAGATGTTAATGACCTGAATTTTTTTATATTTTTTGAAAGCCTAGAACAGTAAAAAAAACAAATAAGACAAAAAGATATAAAACAAAAAAATCTCAAATTATAAACTAATGGAGTAAAAATATCAACAATTATAAACTTTAAATGAACTTTAAATCGATAAAAAATTAATCAAATAAAAAAGATTCCTACTTTTAATCAAAGCGGATCTTAGTGCTTATTAATAATCACATGCAAAGTAAAAATATGATAATAAATGGAGGATTTAGTAGAAAGAGCTGGATCATTCTCGAAGAGAGATCGAAATCGAATTCTTGCATTCGAGCCTAAAGCTTTGTGTCCGATGCTAGAAATCAATTCGAGACAGAAAAAGAATCAACAAATCACATTTGAACAATTCGGTCACATGACCAATGCGATTTGTTTCTCTATTCGAGATTTCGAGCCGATTTCTAGTACACATTTCTAGGTCGTGGACACAAAGTTTAAGCGTGGACGCGACCTGTGAACCGAAGCGGCTGTATGACGTCATCGATCGCTCTCGATTCGAACCCGCTTCGGCCGAGTGTTTATCCGTGCCTGTGAGAATGGTACGTAATAAAATTGTCGATATCGACTAGAAATATCGCGCGCGTCCATGAATATATTCATAATTCAAAAACCATTTATATTCATCCTGAACATTATATCAAACATTATATCAAATACATTAAATAAAATGAACAGATTATTTTTGATTAATCGGATTCGATATATTCGATATAATGTCTATTCATTTAAATGAATAGACATTATGTCTGATATATCAAACATAAATAGCTTTGAATTGATGAATATATTCATAATTGCTATTTCTATTCAGTCTCGATAATTTTAATACGCAATAAGCGGCACACAAGACGGATGAGAAAAGAATTTCTTCTTCTAGAAGGATTGGACGAAAAAGCATGGAGAACGTACATCATCTTCGTGAACGTACGCGATGGCACCAAAATTCCGAACTCGGGGAAATTGAGACCGCCAGTTTCTCTCTGAGTGAACGGCGCGCGCTGCGCAATATGCATATGTACATACATTGAAAATATACATTGAGATACTTATAAATATACCGTTTATCTTTTTCTCCTTCTTCCTCCGTCCAGATTTCTTAACTACGGCACGTAATTCGATGACAATCAGCGTGACAGTTCGCACACGTGGGGCGAATAAATACACGACGCAACACGTGCACCCCGCGTGCGTCACTACGCATATACGCACACGATTGGCGTGCGCGTGTGCGTGACGTACGCACAGCTATCTGTCGCTATCGGGCGTACGTGTGTGTGTGTGTGTGTGTGTGTGTATGTGTATGTGCGTGTGTCAAGTGCACGCGCGGGCACAGAAGCGAAAAACGTAAAAACAATACGGCGGAGCAACGTGTGCATAGTCGCGACTGTACTGATCGTGGGGATCGTTCCTGGTCGAGCCACAGGTGTCATCTGACGGCGATGAGCGTCCCTTTCCTCTCGTCCGCTGCTACGTCATTGTCCGTCCCCCTCCGCCGGCATGGCAGTCCCCACTTATTCCCGCCGTCCCCCCACATCGATGCGATTGGTATGTGTTGGCAGAGGCGTTTGTTTATGTACGCGTGCTTGCGTATATGTAAATCGAGATATTGGTCAGTGATACTCCGAGAATATTGGTACTTTTTTATTTCTTCAGGACAAGGAGACTGGGGAAATGACATAACCGAAATTTAGAATTAAAAATTTGTTATTTATAAATCAACTAAATTATGTAATTTATTTAAAAATTAAGATTGATATATTATTTATAATATAAAGATACATATAATTTCTCTAAAATTTTTTGAATGAACTTTGAAGAGAGTGTGAGATCTCACTCTTAAAGATTGAAAATTAAATTACTCTTTTGCAAGACTGGTTTAATTTTCATAGATTACATACCAAAGAATTTATAGAGAGTATTTACAAATTGTTTATTTAAAAATTAAGAGTTATATATTATTTATAAATTTGCAATATATAAATTTACTTTTAAAAATGTGGTATTTAAACGTAGAAACATGCGCGTGTAGTTCCTCTAGTAATAAGTTAAGGAATAATTACGAAAATAGAAATTCCTTTGGAACGAAAATCATTGCCGTTAATATATATTCAAATATATAGATTTTTTAAGTATTTGTACAATGCACTAAGAGAGAGAAAGAAAAATATTAAATCTTAATAATTTTTTTCAATAGTACTAACTAAACATTTACTTACAGTAAATAAATATTTATCTACTCAGTAAAAAAATGACAGTTAAAAATTAATGATTCTTATATCAAATAAATATATATTTATATTTAGTAAATATTTAATTATATTCAAAAAATATTTATTAAAATTTGTATTAAATTTTAGTAGTAGTACATTTTTTCAGTATGTAATAAAATAATCTCATCATTCTGATATATTTTCTTTACGTGGAATAACTTTGCAAGGAAAAGTCACGAATATTCTCGACTTCAAACAGTGTTTGAATAACGATCGATTATATTACTTAATATTCATTGCTTTATTCAGCGTCTGTATTTAAATTAAACAATTTGTCACTTCTTTAACCCATGTTTTCCTACAACTGTTATAAACTGTATTAAATTTAACATTTTAATAGCATTTGTATTGCAAAATTAGTCAGAGTAAAAAATCCTATTTAATCTTCAGAATCGTTAGTTTATTCTTCAGAATATATGCTATAAAATATTACGTTGTTCAAACAATTCCAAGTATATGTAAAGAATAGATCTTGTCTCTCGAACGAATGATCAAAATGATCGATTCCCGATCAATTTTTTAGACAATTCAAACAAAAGGAAACTCAAGAGAGCGAAAATATATAACATCAAAACCGCAAACAGTAATAAGAAACTTTCGCTTTTTCCCTACTTTTATATTTTATCGGAACTCAGATTCGTCAATCAAATCAAATCAAATTATTCGGTTCTATACGCCTAACTTATAACTTTGAGATTATTTTTGGTTTAAGCAGGAGATTCGAATTATCGTAAAATTCTGAAAATGTAACTTAGCTGAATTTTCAATAGATTTACGCAAAGAATAATTTCGAAACAGCTTTTTGAAGCTCTTTTTGAAGTTCGTGTGTAAAGAAAAAATGAGTATTGTATTTATTTGTATCTTTAGATTCAATTGTGCGATATGTATAATAATTGTATTCATTTTTTTTCAAGTTATAATTAAAGTAAACGTTGGTCAACTAAAATGACACACGTTAATTATTATTTAAAATTCATTCGAAAAATATATTTTAAACCTTAGTAAGCTAAAACACTTTATTCATTATATTTACTTAAATGTTTAGCTTAAGCGCTTTCACATATACAAATAAAAGAAACTCTCTCTCTCTCTCTCTCTCTCTCTCTCTCTCTCTCTCTCTCTCTCTCTGTGTGTGTGTGTGTGTGTGTGTGTGTGTGTGTGTGTGTGTGTGTGTGTGTAGAAATACAAGAGACATGAGCTCTGTAATTATTCTTTCGAAAACTTACTTTTTCTTATTGTTATTGTTAGAAGACTGAAACCAAAATAAGATAACTATAATTCTTGTCCAAAAATAGAAATTTAAAGTATGCAATGCTTTATATACAGTCTAAAAAATTTATATAAGTTATTAGAATTCGTACAAAATCCACATTAGATTAGAAATGAACAAATTTAAATTTTATCTAATCTAAAATCGATGTGACATTTCCTGAAATAATCACTAAAGAGAAAAACTCGGAAAAACAACATGTGATATAATTTAATTAAATTTAAGTGAATTATTCGTAAACAAAATAATCAAGGAAGTCATCGCTTAAAGAAAAATACAATTTCTGATTAAAGGGCAGGACAGATAGAATTCATAAGTCAAATAGATATTTATTCCAAAATCATTGTGTCTGTGACAAAACATATAACGTCTGTTGATGACGTAACGCGCATAACGTATATCCTCATTCATTCGCTCGCACTCATACTAATTATTCCCACATCATTTTCTCTTTCTTCTTGTTTCTTTTTTTTTTTTTTTAGTAAACTTAATATTTATTAATAATATATCCTTTTTTATGCTTTTCTTATGCAGTAGATATAATATTTCTTCTATCTCCGCCCCGTATGTTGCAGGTTCATACACATATAATTTGCGATGTTATTATTTAACTGTTGATTGTGTAAGTGTCTAATTACATGTCGCACGTGATATGACGCCAAGCCACTATTATTTTAGGCTATACGCCACGCAATTTCCCGCATAAATAAATTCAAGATCTACGCCGAGTGAACGACACGAGTTTCCTTTCGATTTCGAGGAATATCTGTCGTAGATAAAAGTGCACGTGATCCGAAAAGATTATCGTCGAAAGAAACCATTTAAAATGGTTGACTTCTCGACACTAGAATAATCTCGGTTGAATTTTCTGTCAAAAGAAAATTTCTCCATTTTTTTAATTATTTCTTTAATATTTTCTTTAATAAAAACTGTAATTAAATGGTGGACGTAACTTTAAAATATAAACGTAAACAACGTTTGCAATTTTAACTTAGCATATAAAAGTATATCATAAAGAATAACAATTTGGAAAAATTTAATATATTTCTATCGGAACAAACAATCAGCACAATCTTCGATTTTTATAAAGAAAAACTCTATGATAAAATCCTTCAATAATTGTTACAAAATATCTGTAATTCTGCCTGAAAAAAAGGCAAAATTTCTATATGATTAAACAGAGCTGACTCAAATTGTTTCAACGTGGAGAAGTTCATTCTACGGATTGTTATGTGTTTTAAAACGTTAATTATATTTCCTTGCTCATAAACAGTGTGTCTTTTTCTTCCTTTAATTTCTCGAGCAAAGATCCCCGCGAGCCAATTCGTAACACTCCGATCACACTCGATTTCGTCGCGCGTCGCCCACGAGATCATTTTCCTGGGAAAACGGAAACGCTTCGCTCGTTCATTTCCCTCCTCATCGTCAAGAGGTTCTTCTTCTCGCAATTGTATGATCGTATGTCTCGAGAAAATGAAAATCGTCCTGAAGACCATTCCGAGAAGTCTGTCGAACACGCGATGCTCTTATTAAAGTAAACTCCTGTACACTGAACGCTAGGATTTGGGAAAGTGACCCGCAAAAATTATTCATCACTATACTTTTTATTCATATTTTATTATGTGTTCGGCTGATTTTGATATTGAAATTTTCCTTTTCAAGAACTGGAATGACTAAAAGTACAAAATATCTCCAAACGTTTTGCTGCTGTTTTCAAGGCCAGATCTTCGAGGAGAGCAGATCGCTAACGTTACTGATAAAAAGATACGAAAACATATAATATACATATATCTAAATAATGCTCTCCCCAGTTCTCAAGCCTATTTTTTTTAGCTAAACTTTTTTTTTCTTCAACAGAGAAAAAAAGAGGAAAGATGAACCATGTAAAAAGTTTAACTAAAAATAACAAGCATTACGCATGTTTCATCTTTCTCTTTTACTTTTTATGTTGAAGAAAAAAAAAAAGATGAACTATGCAAGAAGTTTGGCTAAAAAACAGATATCTTATCTATATCTTTATTAATTTATAATACGCCGCTTGTCGAGCAACGTTGATAAATGTGAACCGAGTTAGTAAACGTCATATCTTTTCTCTTTCAAATCGGATGTCGAACTCCTCGACGATTTCAGAAGGATTTTTTCTACACGGACAAATTCGATGACGATCATATAGTTTATCGATATATCTTCAGAAAAATGGTTAACTTAGGCATAACTAATTCTTTAGTTAGATCAGCTAATTCACTGACAAACAGCGTAAGACATAGTGCATCTGTTCGTTGTACAAAGTGTGATATACAAATTCAAGAAAAATAATGAAAATAAAAGTGCGTCTATAAAATAAAAGCAAAGAAGACGAAAGAAGATGTAAAGAAGACGAAAATACGAGAGGAAGGATCAATCCTCTTGCCGTTATCGCTCCGATTGGCTTCTAAGATATCGCGTAGTAATTTAAACTTTGCAATTGCACCACGTAAAAGCGTACGATCTCTACATTTTCCTGTAGCTACTGTTATTAATATCTGTGAACACCACTGTCGTGGTCGAATTCGTCGACCTCTGTCAGATTTAATCTCACGCCAATACAGTGTAATCATTTATCATGAAGCCGCTTTAAATGTGGTCGCACGTACGTTATTAAGCCTTTTTCCTTCAATCGGTATCGTAAGGCACATTTTTCTTTCTTTCGTCCCGAATCTCTCGAAACCGAGCCAAGTGGGCGTCTTGCGCGCGATCGAAATCGACGCAACTCGAGAGCACGTTAATCAAACCGCCTCCTCCGTCCGTATACGAAGAAAAATAATTTCTTCGTCGACAAGTACACGGAGAACTGTCGCTATAACATCGAAGAAAAAAAATATTGCTTTAATTAATAATCCAAATTATTACTTAATAATACTATTTAATTAAATAATAATTCGAATTATTACTTAAGAATATTGTTCAAATTAATAATATAAACTATTTAGATCATTGATTATAGTTAATAAACCATATTGTCATTGCCATAATTTGAGATTAATAAAAATAATTCTACAAACTCTGTGCAACATTTTTCTTCGCGACGCGAATTGACAAACTCTTTCCTACGACTCGCTACCGCGAATTACTGAATTTGTGTTTTCTATTTTCTGTAAAATGTTTACACAAATAATAGCGCATAAAGACAACATAAAGTATCCAAAATTGAGATATAAGACGTCTTTGGCTAAGAATCTTGAAGACCTTATACTTTAATTATAGAGAATTTTGTGTTGTCTGGGTATATATCTTTTGAAATCATGTACCAAACAAAAATATATGACTATATTTTTTATGTATGATATTTTCTCTTTCTCTCTTCTTCTTTCTTTTTCTCCCTGTTAGCGGCGGGAAACAACGTCAGGTATCGCAATAAATATGAAGAAGCTCGGTGACAACACGAAGCGTATGCTGCGTTAGAACCTGGCCCTAATATAAACAGCCGAAGCGTCGTGTGCACCGTATCCCAGACGTCTTGCATGCTTGTACACTTCATTCGCTGCGGCAGCCAATGGTAAAGGTTGCTCCAATTGATCGCTCATGCTTAACGACAGTCGCAAGTCCTTCTGCATATGTTGTAACGGTAGCTGAGTAGGGAAACCGCCTTCAACAATCGCTGCAAAACAGAATATTAGGAGTAATGTTAATTACGAATTTAATACGCAGACTCTGTTAATTCTCAACTAGTTTGTAGAACACAGGTAATCATTAGAACGAGTATTGTTATATATTTACTAAAATAAATATATTGTTAAAATAAAAATTAAGACCTATGTAAAGAAAAATTATAAAGTTATTATAAAGTTATTAGAGATGTAATTCTTACTATCAAAATTATTAGAAAACTGCATATTGTGTTGATTTGATTGAGAATTAAAGTAGACATGAATAAAATAAGTGACTAAATAAATCGACATCTACCTTTGCCTTTTTCAAGAATTGCCGGGCATGCTAAAGATGTCAATTCCAGGACCTCTAGAATATCTTTCTGCCGAAGTCCAGCACGATCCGCTAGTGCCATGCTTTCGGCCAGAGCGGCTAAAGTAACACCAGCCATTAATTGAAGTACAAGATTCATCTTGGAAGCATTGCCGACTTCGCCAAGGAAGAAGCTGTTTTTGCCCATTGCCTCGAAACAAGATTGGCATTCATCGAAAAGCGACCGATCTCCAGCAGCAAGAATGACCAAAGTACCTTCTTGCGCTTGAGTTTTACTTCCTTGTACCTGCGCTTCGAGATAGCGACCACCTTTACCATTTATCGCCTCGGCGATATCTTGAGATGTTTCTGCGTCAATGCCAGTCATTTCAACGTAGCTTTTATCGGGCGATATCTCCGTCAGGACACCACAATTACCAAAGACCATCTAAAAAACATTTTAACGTGATAAATATACAATAAAAACTATTTTGAAAGATAAGATTACTTTTAAAGAATGACATTTAAATTTAACAAATACTTACATCCTTAGCAGCTTGAGGATCAGCTACGCAAGAGAAGGTAATATCGGCGGCCAGAACGACATCGGACGGCGTCAATCCTTGCTTCGCTCCTGCTTTCACGAAATCTGTACACTGTAAAAAGAAATACATAACGTATGTACAAATTAATTTGATTGCTCTCTTGATTAGCCCTGCTCTTGATATATATATATATATATATATATATATATATATATATATACATATATCTCACAATTTCAAAATACGCGGTTTATGAGAGTTTTAGATTGAATACTTCGGTATTAAAAAGCTGAAATATAAGACCAAAAAATGAGAAATTAAGATACAATTTCATTCAAATTTTAATATAGAAAAATGCTAAATATTCAAAAACTTGCTATTTCCTTATATTTATTAGCTGTAATAAAATGTACAAATTCTTTTTTTTTAAATATTTGTAGCAAACAACCTATATAAAATTTATTTATAAATATTTTTATAATATTTAATCGCAATTTGCTTAATTTTATATTTTATGTAATTTATATATATTACGTATATAATATTTGTAATTTATATATTATTTATATTAATTAAACATTTAGATATAAATATATACAATCGCGCGGGTAAAATTCAGTATCGTGGCGCCATCCAACATGAAACGGCGCAATCATAATTAGTACTATTTGTTGCCGAGAGATGACGGCACCGCGCGTAGCCGTGCGCCATCGCGTCGTTCCGTTCGTCGAACATGCTACAACAAAAAACGTTTCTCGGCACACCGGCCACATCAGCAAACGACGCCATTATTGCCGAGAAGAGAGTTTTTCCAGAATCTCCATGAATCTCCCGCGGAATTTCTCGCCGGAATTCCAACGAGAGGATTTCACAGGAATTGCAAGCGAGATGCATTCGCGAGAATTCCTGTGGAATCCTCGATTAATGCTTCCAATTACCTCGATCGTGACGAACATGACGGACAAGCTGTGTGCTAGCAATTTTATTCTGTATAGTTCAAACGCTTTCGAATTTTCTCGAATGAGATCCCACGATAAACTGATTAGGATACGGCTGTTTATCACGTAAGCCATCTCCGAGATGGCTTCTCATCGGGAACGAGGCCAACGAGTTGACAACAGCACAATTTGCTGCTTATCACGTCGACGAATTGTTCTCGTCACGTGGCCATCAATCGCTGCGGAGCATCTTTTTCCTTAATCCTTCTTCGAAGTCGATGCGAAGTCTCGGCGACGAGCTCTCACGTCGGCATCGTCAAAATTCACATGTTCGAAACCTATCGAACTTTCGGTAGGTGATATCGTCGCGATTGCTTGTGAAGTCCTTCCGGCAGTTTCGGCGTTGACGACCGACGCCATTTCAATCGTTTCTTCGCAACAGACGCAACGTGCATGCCACACCATAATAGACGTGTTTTTTAGTTTTCTGCATTAAACTGCATTATAGCTTTCTTTCTCACCAAATATCGAACATATATCTATTTTGCTTTAAGTTCTAAAATTGTGTATTAATTCAGTTACAGAAAACAGACTCTGACAAAAAAATTTGACAAAAAAATAGCTTTGCAATTGTTGTATAATTCTTTAATACGATTTTTAAGTTTGTATGTTTAGATCTATTGAGGAGAATTAAATTTTATATCATTAAAAAATCTTATATTATTAAAAAATCTTATAACAGTTATTACAAAGCTGCTTTTCTGCTGAGACAACTAAAGAGAGAGACTGATAATTGTCGTTAATTCTTAACGACAGTCGCAACTTTTTTATTCTACATAATACCTGCGCAATATCAATGATTGTCATTAAGAGTTTTAGAATTGGCCCCTAATATTGATGTTGCTAGACTTGAAAAAGGCCGACCTCGAGCCGCCACAAAATCAGTTGAGTAGAGTGACTCAGAAACAGAATACTCGAACTTTCTCAGAACCAAAGTTAGATGAATGAATGTACGAAACACGTAATACGTTTCCAACGATCTCTACTGACTCCCTACATTCATAAGGTATCCTTCAATTTTAAATTTCTCATTTCAAAGCTGATCTCGAGATGACTACGCATGATCGGTGTGATTGAACACAAGGATGATATATCTTTCAACATAAAAAGTCGTACAGTTTGAAGAAGAATTGATGATCCTATAATAAGTGTGAACAAGAATTTCTGTTTGGGCTTACTTCTTTATCTCAGCTTTGAACGATAGAAACACATTTCTAGCTCGTTCGTTTCTTACAAAAATCTAATATTGGTTAATATACTAAAAAACAACGATTATTTATCTTCAAGATTAAAAAAGTTATTTTACAAATCACTTATAAGTTACTTTTTAAGTTACCTTATATACAATTATCACAGAAATTGAGTACAATAAGTTCGGGTATTTTACTTTTTATACATTATATTTTTTATACATTATATCGTTTGCTACAATTTCATATTACTTTTTGTACTCAATCTTTATAACATATATAAAGTAATCTAAAGAATAAACTTAAAAAATAACTTCCCCAATTCTACTTATTTTAAATATTAAAAGCATTATTGTTTAGTACTTTTAATACATCAAATAAGTAAATTACTCAAATAAGTTAATTACTGTCTTTCAATAATAAATTAGCTAGTATTAGATTTCTGTAAGGCGAGCCGTCCAAATGCGTGTTCCACGCATTTTCAACGTGCCTTCCAAGTCGCATAAGGTTCTCGAGCGTTCTCTTTCCGATGACTCAGCATACGTATCAAATGCACGTGTGTCATATCGAACACAATTCAGCATTTATATATCGAAATAATGTCGCAATTACACGACGAACATCAGTTTTCTTCAGATCTTACATTAAAGTTATACAATATTTCGGAGCGAGATAAGACGCGCCAAATGATGTTTTCATCATTACGAAGGCTCAACTGTTTCTTGTATATATATGGTAAGCAAACGTGTCCTATTTTTTTATCTTATTTCCGATACAAAGCATTATTACGGTAGAAAAAGAGAAAAAGAAGCGACCGACGAGTTTTAGTGACCGAAAAAACAGATGGTTCGTATCGATTCTACAAGCTTACGACCCCGTAACGTAAACAGTCATTCGATTAAGAATTATTGTCCATTTCTACCAGTATAGATTACTTTAATCTAGATTTAACTTACTTTTTTTCTAATTCTTGTACTCGTTTTTATCAATATAATTTAATTTTACCCATCATGCACATTGGATCTATTTTGATCCAGGCGAAATTTCTTCCAAATTTTTTTACACAGGTTTTAATTTTTATTAAATAAAGATTTTTACATTTGAATTAAACAGCTATTTGGCAATACAGGTAACAAAGATGGAAAAGTAATTCTGAATTATTTTTTAGATTTTTTGAAAAGCTAAAACGAAATAAAGAAATTTGAGCTGAACAAAAGAGATCGAAAATATCTACGGAATAAATAAAAATGTGTGCCTACAAAGTACTAATGTAGATTAAAGTTAATCTACAATTTTTAAATTAACTTTAATCTCCATTTAATTAATTCTTCATCTCTTTCTGGTTCTAAGTATTATAAAAAGATGAAGAATAAGTAGATTTAAACTAAGATTAAAATTAATTTTATACATTGGTAAAAATAATGAACATAAGAATCTTATTCTTATATATAGTTCTTAATGTTATCATTGAATAATTAATATTTAATAAAAAACTTTTCTTATTGCAGTAATAAAACAGTGACAAAAATTATTATAAAATCAATAACAGCTAAAGAGCTGTTAAATTAATAATTTTATTACCATTTTATTATTTTATTATTAATGAATAACAATTATCATTTATAAAAAAAGAAAAATTGTTCACTGATGATCGTCTGGTAATAATATTAAGAAATATAGATTAAGGCAGAATATATTCGATACGCGATGTGAATAAACTTCTTAAAGCCACGTTAACTTTATGCACTTTCGATAGTGAATTCCTCTTCCTTGTCAGGAGGCAGTTAGTTAGGCGAAGTAACATCCCCGTCATCACGGTCTACTTAGAATTACGTGCAACGTACGCGTTCGGTATTCTCAGTGCACAAAAATAATGAAAGACAAATTTTAATAGAGAAGATAATCATTATCTTCTCAGAAAAAATTTCTGATAACAAGACAAAAAATATTTTTGACTTGTACTTAATCTTACTACGCAATTTTTTGCAGTATAAAAAAAAATAATATTAAGATTAAATTTTTAATTCCAATTCTTCTTCTTCAAATTAAATGACAATGACTTTATTGTATACTAAAACAAAGGTAATACATATAAATTAAATTTATATATTCTTACGTTTAGAATAAATTTTTACCCAATCGTTATAAATTTTATAACGATGCCATAATATTTGGTATGAAATCAATGCTCAAGAATCAAGATTTATTATAGATTTAAGAATTTTAATAGTAAAATATTCTTCTGCAGACAATAAATATGATTATCTGTATATTAATCTTATTTTATAATAGATCGGAAAGTAATAGCATTGGATCTGGAAAATTTTTCCGTGGATATTCGAGCGGAAATGCGAGTTCGATCGACTAATGTCTATTTCTATCATAATGTAGATTAACTTTAATCTCGGTTTAACTTACTTCTTATCTGTTCCTAGTTCTAAAAATTATAAAAGATAAAGAATAAATCAAGCCAAGATTAAAGTTAAAAATGAACATTATAGTCTTTTTATAGTCAAATTGTTTTATTGTTTCTCAATAATGAAAACCAAACATTTTGTTTTCAATTCAATCAGCAGCAGTTATAACATGAATCAAAGAATTATTATTATCTCGAAGAATGTATGGAAAAATTTCTTGGATTATTATAATTATTTTAATTATAATTATAATTTGATGATTGTAACCATGAACCAATACTAATTATCACTAAAAATTACGTAAAGGATTACGTCGACTCCACCTCGACGTGAAATTATAAAAGGTTAATAAATGCTTCTAAAATTATAAAAGCTTCTAGAAAACAATTCTCAACGTATTTACCGATGTGAAAAAATTGTAAATGGAAACCAAAAAGAGAGAAAAGATTACAAATTGTAATCTGTAAGATCATAGACGGCACAAAGAAAATCTGATAATAATTATCAAACGTTGAGTAAAATAATTTCAATCAAATATTCTGTTAATATAATGAAAATAATTTTTTCGATACATATATTTAATAAATATCAACACAATAATAAATAATATAGCATAAATATAATAATGTAATAATAACATAATAAAAAAAATACGAATAATTAAAGTATTAAGATCTACTTCGATTAAAAATAGGAATTCTTCATATTTAAAGTTTCTCTCTTTAGTTCTATTTCAAATTGCAATATTTATAATTATCAAATATAATATTATTATAGCCAATTGTTTGATGTTAATTATTAAATATTAAAAAAATAAAATCATATTTTTAGTTATATTAGCAAACATTTAATTAAAACTATTTCAACATTTGATAGCTACAACGAAACTCTTCTAATAGCAGGAACAGATGCGATTCGAAATTCATTCAGAGTATTGAATGACTCATTTTTATTTCAACGAGTATTCTACAGTTGTAGAATGAAGAATTAATTTAATTCTGACATCGCTTCGACATATTTTTATTCCCGCCGCGAACTCGTCGCGTTGTAATGCGACGTGCTGGCGCTGTAAAATGTGTAATATTTACGCGGTCAAAGGCTCGACACGACCTTCGGCGTTCGTCGCCATTGTGCTAAAGACGGAAGTGACTCTGAATGAGCGAATGAGAATCGGTTCTAAGCGATTAATGGTCAAAGAACTGTCACCTCGTTCTTTTCTTCTCGCGTGACGTATATCGTGATGCGGCGTAAAGCAATCGCACGTATTCCAGCTTTAATTACGACGCGCACCAAATACAGGCTGTCTCGGAATGTATTTTCATGGAAATGCACCCGTTAATTTAAAATAAGCACTTTCTTGGAAATAGTCTCGAACGAAACAAGATTGATAAATTATTTCTCAAATTCCTTAACTCTCCATCTACGATTTTTATTTTCTTTGATCATAGCCCAAATTTTTTGTATTGCTTTTTCTTTCAAATGGAAAAATTTAAGATTACCTTCATTACATTACCAAATAGTTAAAAAAAAAATTTTAGGAGGAGAGAAAAATTCCGGCCTCCTTTATTTGGGAGAATAAATTCCACGCTAATTACATGAAAAATTGGGTCTCGATGAAATGAGTTAATTTTCATGTATACTACAGCTTATAATATAGCGAACAAAAATTGTCACAGACACAAAGTTCAATAATAGATAATTTTTGAGTTATGAGATATATATATATATATATATATATTTAAAAAAGTTTGTGTTTATCTTGGATACATTATAATTCAAAAACTACCCATTATCAAAAGCTTTATGTGACATTATAAGCTGCATTATGTTTAAAATTAATTTCACGGGGATTCAATTTTTCATTCTACTTAGTGAAATTTAGCCAAAAAAGACCTAGATTGCAGAGATGATATTAATATTTATATTTATATTTCATTTCAATTTTATACTGGTATTAAAATTTCTCAAATCCTTCAAAGATTTCTACTCAAGATTGCGATGCGTAAATGATGCATCGCTTAATTTTTGCGATGAGACACTCGATTCAAGGATATACATTTTGCAGCGTCTATTTTGAGACATGTGCTTATATTATATATCGTCAGCTAGGCGTAAATCTAGCTAAATCGAAATTTGATTAAGACGCAAAGAGAAGAAGCTTCTTACTAAATTAAGTTTAATTATTAGCTTCTTGGCAAAGTATTGATCGGTTGGCAACATCACCATAGATGCTTATCACATGATTTTCAAAAACATCCTCGAGACAAACATCCACGACCGGATTCTCAGATTGAGAGCGATCGGGGAAATACATATAGATTCGTCTGGCACGACGAAAACGGCATCGTTTATAATTGCAAAATATAACCGTTGAACTCTTGTTATTTCAAGTTCTTACGCGAAAGAAGAGAGAGAGAGAGAGAGAGAGAGAGAGAGAGAAAGAGAGAGAGTCGTTTTCATGCATCGATCCTCATCAATAAACCAATCTGATAAAAAATCGGTAAATCTTTTTCCGATAAAATTTTTTTTTGACAGAATGATAGTTGTATAAATTATTGTAGATTTTCTTGACAATGATTTAAATTTAATTTATATTTAAATATAATATTTATATTTAAATATACATAATATAGGGATTAAAGTAAAAATGTAATCAAAGATAAATAAATAAATTAAATTAAGATAAAAATAATAAAAGATAAAATATATAACAAGAAATACAAAAGGAGAATGAAAAACGAAATATATGATGCTATACTAAAAAACTTTTAAATTCTATTTTAATTCTCATTAATTCTCAAATTAATTCTGATTTAATTCTTATTATGATTATCATTAAAGCACATAGAAAAACGTAAGCAAATCAACATTTTTTATTTGCTACTGCTTATGTTATTGTCTTATGTTTTCGATTATGATTAGCCGATTAGTTTATTATCTTACGTTTTTTTTTATATATCATGACCTTTAATGTCGAAAGATTGTTGATCGATAAAAAAACAACGATTTCAATAACAGCATTCCGCTAAAAATGCAAAAACCAGTTACCTTATTGATTCAACATACTCACATACTAATTTTTCATAATTAAGTAACTTTATATACGGTAATCTTTAAGCTCAGGTAAAACG
>Ga0157364_1001213_pt1 | contig 21260 bp, 8 predicted proteins | sample AttsexASBM2_FD_111476 | JGI IMG/M metagenome (GOLD analysis project Ga0157364, IMG submission 111476) | Fungus gardens microbial communities from leaf cutter ant in Ribeirão Preto, State of São Paulo, Brazil - Atta sexdens ASBM2 | ecosystem: Host-associated > Fungi > Mycelium > Unclassified ...
TATACAATTGAACTTATATCATTAATCTAAAAAAAAAAAGAACTACAATGGCATTATGCCATTCCCAAAAAAAAAAAAAAAAAAAAAAAAAAATAGAAAAAAAAAAATTTTTAAAAAAAAAAAAAAAAAAAAAAAATTGTGATGGAACAAGTTGGACTCGATTTTAAAGCATCAAAATACATAAAAATATCATAGATCTATTTTTTGGATCAGAAAATTTTTATGTACCACTGTTAGTACAAAATATATAAGCATCGCGTTGACTTGAAACTCTTACCCTCTATTTTTTTTCATAGTGCAATTAAACCATAAACTCCTATCATCATAAAGAATAAAAAAATTAAAAATATTAAAACATATGTGCTAAATAAATCGTCACTCTGGAAAAATCGTTTCTTCGATCAAAATAAATTTTCTGCGCCAAACCAATAAAGCAAGATCGTATCGCATCCTCGATGCTGTCCATTATCTAAATGCATTCAATATCGAAACATCCTGTACAAACCGCTCTGCACAAAAACCTTGTCCTGTGTAAATCCTATCATTTTTCATTGCACTGAAGAATTTCTTCGCCGAGCGTGTGAAAAATCGCACATGTGGGTGGCGATATAGCGAAGCATTGTCCTCTTCGAAGCGACCCATGTAACGCTCTTTGCGTCAAAAACGAATAAGATCGGCGCTTTTAACGGTCCGAAGCGTTTTTAATGGTCCGAACGGCCTTACATAGGCAGTTCGCGACACGAAGATCGACGATGACACGATGAGAACGGTAAGGAGACTCTTTTGCAACATTGTGTTCACATTCGACCTCGAAAAAAATTCTTCAATACAATTTGCACATCAGAAACAAGCTTTTACCGATTAATCGTGTCACAGGATACACTTTTCTTGCCAATTATTATTTCTACGAGTGTCTCACTTTCACATTTCTATAAAAATATTCTCGATGTAATTTATATAGATATATAAATTAACATAAGAGCTTGGAATGCGCAGTTTCTCAAGATTGTATTGCATATATACGTATAGTTGACTTAAAAATTAAAGGTTACTATAAAGTGAATTTTCAAATTTTTAATTTATCTTTATACCGTTTGCTAATACGAAGAAAGCGTCTCCGGTTATACAAATTACCTTGTACAGTGTCGAGAATAGAATGGATTAAACTCGTTTATTAATCATCTAAACTCGGAGTCTCATTTTGAATAAAATATGAAAATTGAAAAACATGAAGAGGGTAAGAAGTAGCATTGCTCGATGACCTCGAAAGAATCCTTAATTCGCGCTCTTCGCGGCGATTCGCCATAATGGCGGGCTTTTGCGCAAGGGAACCAGATCCCAAGGCGTGACTTCGTCGGAAAAAGCCCGTGAGAGATTGCAAGAGAAGGAAGAGAAGGAGGGGAAGGAGGTAAAGCAGGAGAGAAACGAGATAGCGGTCCTGTCCTCCATGGACTTTTCTTCCATCTCCCTTCTCTCGTTCCTTCTCTCTTTCTTTGCCGTACAATTTTACTGCAACTTTGTTTCGCCGGCACTTTCAGTCGGATGTCATGAGACGTCATTTCCGATGGGAACGATACGCGTTGCAAAGATTTAACACGTTGATGGACAACCATAATGCGCAAAAGTCAGGAGAAAGGCAACGGCCGATTTGCTTAATTCTCCTCGAGATATGTATTACATGTATATACAAAAATAAATAATGAAGAATGTAAAATTTTTTTTATTTCCATGAGATTATTTATTTTTGATTCGATAAGAAAACCGACGGGAATCGACAAAGAATAGTCGGAATGAACGATATTCTACAACTTTGGAAGTCGCTACTATATACATTAACGCCCATCCACTTGTCCGAGGATAACATAGAAATATTAATGCACGAGGGTTGAAAGAGGGGACGATGACAAAGAAGACAAGATACCGGTGCTGCAGTTCTCTGTCCCTTTCGGCGAAGAACTTTGTTGCAGGAACATTTTTCTCGTTAATCACGCAATTTTTCAGTCTGACAGGAAACACCCTCTTTCGAAGCTTCATCGATTAATCTCAGAGCGGAGGCTATCTGCTCGAATCCCCGGCGTTACTTTAGAAACGAAGACATCCACGACAATTCCGCGTACAAATCCTAAACCGCTTACTTCTATGATTAATTTTACCAATTACTCACTGGCGACACGCGTAAGCTTGCTACTGAATTCTTGAACAAGTCATCGTGATACCATTTAATACTTCATTTTTCATAGTAGATCACAGACGAGATCCCGAAAGAACAGTCTTGAGAGATGATAAGTCTCGGTCATCGTTTCGGTCATGAACTATTAATTGTTCCTCTCTCCTGAGATGTTTCGTATATATTAGTTTAAATAGGATTATTAGAGATAGAGTATACAGGTATTATAGTTGCTTGTAGAGAAGCTTAACATGAATATATGTCAGTTTATAGCGATAGAGTATGTAAATTAAATAATTATTTGATCTCGTTCACCAGCCTTGGGTTCGCTCATAATTATTAAGTAATAATTTATATAATATAAGACTCAAATAATGGATTTTCGTTTAAAAAATGAGAAAGCAATTACACGAAATATTAATATCATACCTTTTTTCAGATCGTTTATATACGATTTATATTATATTTCACCTTCTCTTGTAATAATACATAAATTCTTATCGTATATATAAAAACTTTTTCAATAAATTACGATGGAGTTGGCATTATGCATGAGTCTTTTCTTTCCTTTAAAGTGCAGGATATGAAATTTTAATGAGTTCATATTTTCTCTTTTACACAGATAAAACAATTTCATGTCATAATTAATCATAATTAATCATAAAACAAGAAAGTAGATATGAGCTTATAGCATATATTATGCAATAATCTTAATTACAGCAATTTAAAAGTCTAGAAAATCGATGAAGCTCGGAGTGAGAGGAAAACTTCATTATAAAATAGCGATTTCGATCAATCTTTTCCTGTTTTTAAAACTTTGATAATAAAAAAGTAAATTTATCGATTCTTGCCTTGCTTTATCTCGCCGACTTTTTTTCTCTCCGAAGCAAGCACGTCGCGCGGGCCTCGGACCCAGGGCCCCTGTCCTCGAAAGATTTATGCTACTGACATTGAAATTAAATTACGCTATAAATTAACTTAAAATTCGTGCTTTCGATGCACCTCGACTTACCCGTTCCCAAGGCCTCATTCACTGTTCCCAGACTTGGGCCTGCTCATAATCGTTAAATAATCATAGAGAATATGCTTGCATTCGATGCATTTCGAGAGGTAATACAAGCTACGAAGTAATTCACTGCTACCTGTTCAGTCGAGTGTCACTGTGCGAATGATAAACCTTCTAGTTCACAGCGTGCCGCATACTCTATTCAAAAACAAGTGTACACATCAAGTGCCAAATATTAACCGATATTATTTTGGAATGTTTAATAAAGTTACACATACCGAATATTCTGTATATTTTTTCTATATATTTCAGACGTATTTTAACGAATGAGCTGTTGTAGCATATTTCAAATTTAAATTTATTTCAAAAGTAAAATTTAGATTAATATTATTTTAAAATATGTAAATTAATTATGTAAATTAATTAATTTGTTTCGCCCCAAACTTTTACGTTCCAAAAGATACAAAACTGTAATTTCAATAAATCGAAACTTCATGTGATTTCTTAAAAAAATTAACAAAATTAAATTAAATCAATGCAGCAAATGTAGCATATTTAATAATATTGTTTCTTGTGATTTATTAAAATTATGTGGTTATGGTGATTTTTATATCTAAGTGTAAAAATGTGTATATAATAATTTAATTTAAAGGTTTAATATTAGATTTATTAATTTTTTTATATGTAAGATAATTAATTCGTTTTCATTTAAACAAAATTTTCATTAAACAAAAAATTAAATTCAAAATTGTTAAAATTTGCTATCAATAATGGACTGTTTAATATCATCTGTTTACTCTGTACTGTGACGCATGTAGTACAGTGTAATGGAATGTTAGTTTGTAATCAAGTTATCACGTTAATAAACAAATTTATTTGATTAATTTATCGCACACTCTAGAAAAATATTTTGTATGTACTAAAGGGAGTCATTTGATATCAAATTTATGTTAAGCGATGGTATTGAATGAGCCAGTATCATAAATCAGAGAGAGACCCAGTGGGAGCTAATAATAGCAGAATTTACGGAATCACAAACACCGCGTGAAATTGCAAACGCAATCAATCCGCGCTTGGAAAATTTGTCATTCTCATGTACCAGTTTGACCGCTTCAATTAAGGATAATCGAGATAAACGAGTGACGCAAGTTTATATGGGTCACGCGTGTTTTATCACGTAAAAAGCATTGCATTAATTGCTGATACCGTTCAATCGCTAATTATATTTACATGTCGATCTAAATATCACAATTTCCATGATATTTCGTGGGCACTCATTAAATTAATAAATTAAGCAGACAGAGTATTAAATTTTTTATTCTCTCTCTCTCTCCTTTCTTTTAATGCTTTTAAAAAATTAATTTATAATTATTAAATTAATAATTATACTCTCTTTATAGCCCCATATTTTAAATAGAATAAATCGAAATCAAATTTGCTATGCAATGCGCTTCCCAATCTTTCGTCGTACTAGAATACAAAGAATTGATTTGTTACGATTTTAATGATCGATTTTAATAGCGCTTTTAATGAACTATCCTGATGCCCCCTTCATCGGACTATACCGAAATTTATGATCCCTTGTTTTACCATAAGATCGTTATCGGTATAACTTCATCCGACTTCGTCGCAGTTGATTCTGGATGCGTCGCGTGTTGGTCTATGCCGGGTCTCTTTGACAGATCCGCATCCCGTTATATGGAGGGCCGAAGTCCCAATGTAATTTATGATTGCTGCGTGCAACACAGCGTATACACAAACGCACACGCACGCACACAAACACACATTAAATCAGAGGAAATAACTACAACAGTTGAGAAACGATCGCGCTGTTGAATATCGTATAATTGATAGTCGCGATCAATTCTCGTTTTTTAAAACAGCAGTTGATTCTCTCCTTAATAGAGTAGTATGGGATTGAAGCGGTTTGAAGGAATCCTTGGATTGATAATAAGATGCTTTATTAATAAAATGGAAGAATCAACAGAATGCGTGCGTGACCATCAGGTACAATTTATCGTACGTAAACTTAATGCACGTAACTTAACGCGTGCGAACGTAACGCCGAATGCGTAAGGGTGATCGCGATGTCGCGCGAGCGCGCTCACATCGCCGAATATACATATAATTTTTATATAAATAAATACACCGCGTATATGTGTAATGTATATTATATATATATATATATGTATATATCTATATATCATGTGTATGTGCGTGAGTATACATATTGCGTATGAGTGCGTGTAACTTCGACTATGCCTAATTACGATCGCTATGAGCAAGAGAGTCGTGATAAAGTCTGTGAACTGTTAGTACGTACGCGATATGTTTGGTAACTGGTAGAATGTAAGACTAGTGTTAATGTAAGTTTCATATCGTAGCGCCTAAAGATGTAGAGTGTTTTACAGAATATTGCGGAAATCTCGAATCGAAGACAGTTGGAATCCTTTCTAAGCTTATAAATATGGAAAAAACGGAGAAAAAATCTTTGCGATTCTCATTTATACCGTTCGATGTTTTCATGCTTCATTGTTCGATGAAGAATTTGCCTAAGGGATGAATAGAGATTTTGACGATGCAAGAGAGGATGATGATACCTATGTAAGAATAAGCGAGAATCGAAAAATTTTGCTGCCGGTGATTTGTGGTTGGCTACGATACTTATATAATACTTAAGTTCTATAAGGCGACGAATGTTTATGAATGTAATAAATAAATAAGTAGATCGTAGTGAATAAACGGAATTGAAGACGGAAAATTTTAACACAAATATCAAGCGTCATTTTAAAATAAGTGCGAATAAGTATGAAAACTGGATGTAACTTGGAGCGATTGATTACGAGACTTTCCACCTTTGATTTCTATATTTAGCGCAATAAATATGATACTAAAGAGAAAATCTATTTTTAACATCCACGAATCTATAAATTACATCGACGTCATACAAGATGTCTTGAAAGTTGCAAGCTTTCTCTCGTAAGAGATCGATAAAGTATCTGCTCCAATATCAAGTCCTTAATTGATTATGAGCAACGAAAGATTTTACATAATTAACTGTCAGTAATATTTATACTAATGTTATCAAATTTCATTTAAGATTAAAGATAAATATATTTAAAACTTCGATTTCATTTAAGATCAAAGATAAATATTTTTAAAACTTCGATAATCTGTTATAAAATTAGAATAAAAGGAACGTCAATCTAATCGAAGAGATCTATTGCCTCTGAGACATCCTGTATTTCTTTTATTTACGTTGTACGATAAATAATATTATTGTGTGTATGTAGCACGATAATAAGCTTCACGTTTGCCGCGCAATTAAATCGCGCAGACCAGTCCAGAGTCGATCTGAGATGCTGCTTTACGCCCTCATTGATAGCTAGCGTTTCGCAATGATATCGCACCGTGATAATCATAAAACGAGTTCGTTCGATATTTAGATTGTGGAAGAAAGCGCGTACACGAATCGAGTGACGCCATAAAATAGTGAGTGAAACGCGAATTCCAATTCGTACACTCGCTGCATTCGCGATCGCGATAACTGTCATTGAGGACGCAAGCGAGTCGTATGCGCGATCGGAATCGTTGAACGATTTATTCCGCTCAGACGTGTAACACGTGTAAATATATATGTATATATATTTATATACATATATATATATATCTACACTTTTATATATTTATGCATATGTAATATAATTATGTATACTGGCACATATGAAATTGGCGCTTTTTTTTCATCGTGGATGAAAGCATGGCAGAACATAAAGAGAACTGCCTGGTTGAGCCTCTGTTATGTGGTGATAATAAGAGTTTGTTATCACCGCGAATGACAATCGTCGATCTCGAGCAAACGCAAGGTAAACGAATATTGAAGCGACGATAATGGAGATGTAAAACTAATTTTCCCACGCATACAACTACAAAAAACTAAGAAAGTGACCATTCATTCTCAGCCGTAGCGTGATTTTGTGAAAAATCTGAGAACGATTTTTCTTTTCATAAAAAATCAAATACAGATTATTTGAAAAATTTCAGTACGTGGAACATGATTCACGATTGTATAAAGCATATAATAATAATAATCATTGATTGATGAAAAAGAAGACACCATTAACTGCGTCGCTAATTACTTCGAATTTCAATTGTTGCACAATTATATAATCTCATTGCTAATCAAATTACAGCAGTAATGCTTGTTGCAACGCAATATTTTATGCACTTTTGCAGCGCGCGTGAAATAAAATAAAATAAAGAAATAACTTATATATATTAAGTGAAATAAATAATAAAACAGATTAATTAAATCTGAAAATTAAATTATGCATGATCGTGACGTATGCATTGAAATATAATAATTATAATAATTACATATAATGAGTGTCATCAACATCGAATTATTTCGATGATTTAAATAAATAATCAATATGATAAAAGTACATTCGTTATCCGCTTACCGTAAACTCGTCTCCATGTACTATAACTCAACCGTTATCAGCAAATCTATAAATACATAAATTAGTTTAGATTGTCCAGTATTAAAGAATATATAGAGGCACTCAATATCACGAAATGACAAATAAAATAAATAACGCAAATTCTCGACACCTCGTTTGTCAACGTGTTGTGATTATGCATATCTTCCAGGTAGCTCCTACACTGAAAAAGGATGCTGCGAGAGTCAGCCATTACAGCCCTCGAATTTCTCTTGCGCGTCTAACAACATTCAGCCATCGATTTTCACCTAACGACTTACGGTATGAACCGCGCGTAAGCAACGAATAAATCGACATCGTTCCTAAGAAAATTCATCTCTACTGAGAATGGCGGTTGCTCATCCACCAATGAGCGCAACGAGGATTCCCACGGATGTCCTCAGTTGCCAGCATCCGCCTGTCAAGCTTGTTTCTCCTACACAAGAGCTGTCGCAAACAGCGGATCTTTAATTGATCTCGATGCTCGTAACAGAATTAGACATGCGACGCTCATCCTCTGCTACTGTCGATGATGACACGGTGAAACCATTCAAGCCGCTCTCAACCAGACTCATGAGGGTTTCTTTGCGGGAGGAAACATGTTTTTCAGTGCGTGCCTTTTCTTCCAATTTTCTTTTCTCAGCAGCTAAATCGACAGAGCCGTTCTTTGTGTTTTCTCGAATTAACTGTTCCAACTTGGACAGTTGTCGTTCGGTCGCGCTCTCCATGATCTCGTTGTTTTCTATGGGCACACCATGTTTGTTCACCGTAGGTTTATAAGTCTTTACCTTTGAGTGACCCTGAATAATAAGATACATTGGGCCACGGATCGGTTTGGATGGTTGCTTGTAATGAGAGAATATAGGATCGGTGGTGAGACTCGGAACGGTCGTAGTTCGTGGTGGGATCATTGATGATGGTGCAAGCATTGTCTTCGAAGTCTCTTCAACATTGAGAATCTTCATCAGAGGCGATTGATTGGGCTTTGTGTTTTCGTGCTGATCCATGGTGTCCATGGTAGGCGTGTACTCCATCGTCGACGAAATTGTCGATGTGAAAGATGGCGAGGTGGTCACAGTTGTCGCAGGTAATCGAGACGATCGATGATCGATTAGTTGCTCGTTGGATTCAGGAATCTGCGTGCTGAAAGTCGGCGATGGCGGGTTGGTAAACGTCACGGGGAATGGTTGAGGTAGTCTTTGATGAGTCTGTTCCATACTCGGCAATGGTACCATCATATTGTTCATGGATGGCGCATGCAGGTGCGTCATAGGTGGCGACATGTGAGACATCGATACGGACGAGGATGGTCGGAAACTGGGATGCATGCTGCCGATGAAATGTATCATGGTGTTTGGTCTAGTCTGAGGACGCATCATGGATTGAGCCGCCTGCGGAGAGACGTACATATGTGAGGAACTATCTATGTGTCTGGATGGCATGACTGGAGCAGATGGCGGATGCAGAGGCTGATGCTGTGAGGATAGTATCATTCTCATTGGCACGGAGGAAGCGGACGGATTCTCCGAGAGAATCGGCAAACTCGTTATCGCGTTCCTTACTGGTTGTGATTGAGACTTCGGCACTTGATGAGTCATCTTTGTTATTTCAGAAGTAGTGGGATTTTCCCAAGCGGTGTTATGCACCGTCGTCGGTGAATCCGAAGAACTTGCAGAGAAATTTTTCTCAACGTAATTCGTCGGAATTACCACGGCGACTGAACCCTTTTTTGCTTTGTGTGTCTCTAAATCCATAGTACTGAATGGCGAATTGGCGACAACAATATGCATCTTTTGCGAGGGTTGCACATCCGTTGTAGTTTCTTCCTCTTGCTCAGTGGAATCCGTAGTCGAAGCGGTAGAAGTTTGTACGACACTTTCCATCGTCGAAGATGTCGCCTCGGTGCTGATCTCCTTCTGACCTATGACTACTTCTTCATTTTCGTTTTTATTGGCATCCACAATAATGTTCGCGTTCTGACTAATGACGACCTCCTGATTGGACGAAGCCGCGGCGTGATGATCATAATGGTCTCTAGAGTAATCCGAAGTCTGCCATGTGACGTCCAGAGGAAATACTGTGGAGGATGAAGTGAGTCCGTTGTTGCCGAGCCATCCGCCAGACAGAGTTTGCGTCGATTGATATATTAGATTTGACTTCTCGAAGGACACGGACGGTGCGGTAGTTGCTTCGTATCTCGATTTCGTATTCTGCGATGTGGACGGCAAGTAAACGCTCTTGATAGTCTCGACCTTGCTTGGTGGTGCCTTCGAGGAGGAGTACGGTCGTGACGATGATACAGGAGAATAGCGTCCATAATCTTTCGATGGTATTCCGTAATATTGAGTATCCTGAAGAACAGGACCTTCCTCTGTCTGCGTGCTAAATGAGGATGATGTGTCCGGATAACCGAGTATCTTATCTTTAGACGTCCCAACATTAAAACTGGTAGACGTTTCAGCCTTCTGAATCATCGGCGGCGGCATCATCATAGTGTACGGCTTTATCTTTTGACTGTAATACAGGCTCGGATAATAACTAGCCGGCAATGACTGTAGTCTGTTCTGATTTCTATAATCGATCAAGCCGTTCCGGAAATTAGTAGTGCGCACAATTTTAGGTGGTTCAGCGCCAGTGCTGCCAGTAAAGTCATTCCTGTAGGAAATCGAATCTTGACTACCGGTTCGCGTGAATTTAGGACCATCCACAAACTTGAGAAATTGCTCGGGTATCTTCGGGCTGGTCTTCTTCGCGGTCACACCCAACACAAGAATATCGCGCTTCGATGACGGCTCCGTTGTGTGCTGCTGCGAGTCCAACCAGTATTGTACCTTGTCAAGAACTGGTGGCACGTAATCGAATGTCGGATTGTTCTTCAAAGGGTCGCCGCGACCTAACGGCGTCCACTCGTCATAGTCCATCCTGGGAGAGAATATCCGCGGCCGGCTGTCATTCTGGCCGCCTGCGAACAGAAATTTTGAAGGTCGTCATGACCGATTAAAGCTGGCGAGGTTTATTGCGAGTCAATGGTGGAAACCTTCGTCTCACGATGACGCGCGAGAGGTATGGAAGAAGAGATGATAGAGAGAGAGTAGCCAATTATACTTGATCGGCGCACGAGAACCTGATACTTTGAGTAATGAGCTCCGTCGTCGTGATTAATTGTTCTTAATTTTATTATATTCCTCTCTCGCACCGCGCGCGGCACTCTCGCTCGATTGATTTATCCTACCGGCATTACGAACGTCACGATCCTCTAGGCTGCATAAATTTATGGGACACTAGATGCACTCACGAGTGAAAGAACGACTATGGCCGGCTCGATGAAATACGATAAACACGCGCAATAGCCATGTCATATAAATTTATACGTTTCTAGGATACATGATGCCGCGCAATAGTCTGCGTCGTCGTCTACTCGCCCGCACTTTCGTTTAACATCATCGTCAAGCTAGATGATGTCGTATACCATGGCGCACAATTTGATATCTCTAATATAACTCATCGTCACGCGACGATAATCTGAGAAAATGAGATATTGTAAATATCTACAAAATTTAAAGACGACAACTTTATGTTATCTCAAATTACCTGTTTCTTGAAAGCGCACTAAGTTACCGGAGATTAGATAATGTGTGTCACGTAGTAAAATATAGCTAAGTGTTGTAAGTAACTCCTCAATGAATGAACGGATAAAATCACATTATTAGACTTGACTGTATCATTACGGTCGAGAGGAAATGATATTACGGAAATACGTTTATGCATTTTACTTCCATATCTACGCGGAGAAAGAGAATTAAGTACTCTCGAATAAACGTCCCGTCCAATGTAGCAAAAATCTTTCACCTGACAGACAATGCCACTTTTGTTTCCAAGCGCGATGTAAACGAACACGTAAGCCACCCAGGATGATAACGTTAAGTAAGTAGTCCCTCCTGTACACATCCGCTTTCCTATACATCACGAAGCAGGAGGATCCAGTTACGAAGTTGCAATTCACGTCGCGTCGTATCTGAGATTCCAGCATAGCGGGCCCTTCCCCACGAAAACGATGAAGGCCCGTCTTCGCGAAATAAAGAAAGAGAGTCTCTTAACGAAGTCTTGCTGAGAGGAGGAGGAGCATTTCTTTTCAACGTCGAAGGGTGACGTATGAGGCGCCTTCACTTCGCATATCTGAGTGCTGACGGACACTCGTTTGAGTAAGGTATAAGATATCGGTCTACTGTGGTCCGCTATACATATAACGATCGGTTATCGTTAAGCGTTGATTGCTATCTTTAGTGACCGTTCGTCAAGCACGGCAACGATCTGCCTTTCTTCGTGATTTATAAGAATAGTACGGCAATTAGGAAGGATAATTCATGGGAAGGCTGGAAGGCAGGCACCTTCACGTAAAAGTTTCCCAGGTAGCCTGTCAGCGATTAATTCTGTAAAGTTTTCCAACGGCTCGAGGGATACGCGATCATCCCGCTAGCACGTACGAACGCGTATGGCGGTTAGCATTCACAAGTGGGCCGAGCTGTAAAAAGAATAATGATAAGGTTTTCATTTAATTCCCAGTCGGGACTTGACATATAACGTTACCGTAATTGACCACGAATGCTGTCAGATGCTGCTCGCGTACGTATGGCATAAGGTTTCATGCGAGACTCGTAGACGTGGGCAACGAAGACAAAATACACGCGGTGGATGTCGCCGCTCACATGCACACCGCGCTTGTATGTACGCCCAATATCTCGCGAGAAAACGTCCTGATAATGGCTAGTCGAGAGTACGCGTTTTCTCCGGCATTCGAGGCAATCGACGTTTCTATCTCTATGGTCGGCGCCGTAAACGCGATAGACGTCGGGTATTAAAGCCGCTCGTGCAAGCTGCAGGTGCAGCCAGTTATGCACGAGGTGATGCATAATGCGCCATATATGCGCTCCGCGCTGACGGAAGTACCGCTGACATCCCAAGTGCCGGAGAGCTTCGAGAGCCGAGAGAAATCTTACCGTCTCGTAATCGAGACGGATGTTCACCCGTGACAACATTTCAAATGGGAATAAAGATTTTCAAGCATATCTTTCAGGAAGTAATGCTAGCAAACCGTACGTTAATAAGGATTATTAAACGAATATAAGAAAAAATGTATTTCTTATGATAAGAAATAAATTTACAATAAAGTTAAAAAATTTATAACAACATTGAAAAATTTATACATTTCATTCACGAATTTTTAAAAAAATTTAAAAATCATAAGTACTTGTAGGAGAAAAGTTATAAAAAATTTTAGAAATATATTTCTTTCAAGATCGAGCTTTTAAATAGAAATTAGCAATAAAATACTGAAGTGCAAAATAAATAGTGTAAAAGTAATAATTTTAATAACGTGGCAAACAGTGCGCAATCTATGGATGTTTGAGAGACGTCGTTTCCCATCATTTTCCTTGCGGTGCCTCATTACGATGTACGAACGAGCATTACGTCAGGATGAAAATGTGACACGCTGTGTCGGAATGTCCCGCGGCTGCATGACAGTCGGCAGGCGCCAGTATTCTCCAGTCATGTCGCATAAATACACGTGTCATGCTTCGCGTATATACTCACACGACACGGGATGGTCAGTCTCTTCTGGCTCGTGCACTGGCCGTCTCTTCGTCTCTCGTGTTACCTGTCTGCATAATGCACAGTCGAATCCGCGACCTCCGCAGTTTTCCGCTAGCATATTTCAAACGAGGGGACAGGTGACGCCTAAGTAATTTCTCGGAGAATATTATGTGTTAGGAAATTTCGTTCGAGTCTCTGCACAGAGCGGCAGCTTAAATCGAGCGCATTCGGCATTTAAATCTTCCCCCTTTGCAAATTTCATCCGAAACCCATCCCGACATGCATGAATGTTGAATCAATCTTTTATATTAAATTCTTAAAATATCAAAATTTTACGAGTGCAATTGCTTGGATGTCGCGTAAATTTACGTCAATTTATTATTAAATAAGATCTTTATTCATAGCACTAGAAACACTTGCAGCAATTCGATTGAACGCATAGTACGCAATGATGCATATTAAAGTACCGATTTAATCTGACAATGAATATAAAAGTATTAAAATGCAATATATTGAATTATAAAATGCACACTTATGCAATTATAAAGATTTCACGATTTAATCTGTTTTTATATATTTATATCAAACCTACATCTTCACCTCAATTTATGTTCGGTTTTAATATACATCGGGTTTCGCACTGAGTCCAATCGAATTCACTATTAGACATCGATAGACATAAAATATTTAAACATCTGAAATATCTCAAGGATAAAATGTGGGCGTTATATTAGTCCTAATTCAAATCAAGCAAACGAGAATGAATGAACTTACTTCAATAAATGTAAAAAAAGTGCAGCCAATATAATATACGACGCCGTTCGTATTCATTGAAGTGAATCGTTCATTCATTTGTTTCTTTGTATCTTGATCTAAATCCGATTTTATATTGAAAATTGATACGAAAGCGCTCACATGTAATCTTACAATAATCTTTCACTTTAAGTCTTGTGACGTCTTGTTGAAATAGCGAAAGACATTCGTCTCAAGCGTAACGCGGTAGGAGCTATTTTGAAAGAAATGCACTGGCGGTTGACAACCGAGCAAAGATTCATTAAGGTTAAGAGACTTGCGAGTTGCGACGCAGTAATGGACTCGTGGCGAGTTTTCTTCCTAGATTTATTGTTCACGGCTCGCGAACCGTTGCCCGCCGGAAACACACGTATTAGTGGAGACGCTGTGAATCATAGAAATGAACATTTATTTTGTGTCTGTATTTCTGTTACAATTAATTCCCACTTTTTTTATCAAGCAGTGTTCGAGCCGATACTCTTTATCAAGAAAATTCCGGATCTTTTAATCATTGTGACAGCACACGCGCCCTAAAATTCTCAACAGTCAAAAAAAAGAGACGTGCATTCGGTGTAACTTTGTTCAAAAGACTCGCTTCTATGAGAAGAATTAATCAGAAGAATCCAAATGGCGAGAGCGACGTGCAAATGCTAAAAGCGACGCGTTATTTTCTCGTAGTTTTATGCAGAGCTTCATGCGTTATTGTTTGAAAATGAAGTGACGTGCGCGTGGACTGAAGAAACACGAGTTATATTTCTCAGCTTCAATTGAAACAGACATGAATACGAACCGGGCGAGCAAGCAGGCGAGATAAAATGTGGCGATTGTTACGAAGCTGTTTCTTTCTATTATGCAAATGATCATTTCGATTCAAGAGAGTCATGCGAGATGTAAAATGACGATGTAATGTGGATGGAACAAAAGTATGTAGCGATGCAATTGAGGACGAAACTTGTATGAGCGAAATCTCTCGTGTATAACGTTCATGTCAATAAGCGATTCATAAAATCTCGAATTTGAATGATTGCTTCATATTAAATTGTAACATATAAAATATATCATTAATAAAAGCTCGCATTGCTGAGCGATATTCCATATGATAATTAAAAAGATTTACTCTATAAAATTAAGACTCAAAGAGCGGGGGTATACAATTTCTTTTTTATTATTAACAAATTCTTATGTTTATGTGTAACTACATATAATCTCGCAACGTCCAACCGCAAAAAAAAGAAGGTAAAATCTCTCCATGATCCGAACAAAGCGTGAGAAGCATAACATAGCTGCGATGCAAATGCATAAAGCCGAAAGCGTTATTATGTTTTTGCCTGTGTGCGCGCGTTTATGTCGCTGTGGCGCGTGGGATTATTTTCCCGCTCGTTTGTACATATTACGCTTATGCGACACATATTCCCGCATTCCCGTGCCGCTTTTGTCGGCGTGAAATGGTACAATGCCGAATGAAATCGAGCGTATAAAATGTGCAGTCATATCTTCTCTCTTTTAATTTCCACGTCTCGCCAATATGCTCCGCACGCATATTTGAGCATACGTTACCCTTCTCCCATTTCGCGCAAATTTATATTCGCCGTAATACCTTTGGGTGAGGTACTTTCGATTGTGAATATTGAAGCTTTCAGCAAAAATTATGAACATAACCGGAATACGAAGAATAAATGATTTTGCTACATTTATATTGATGAAAGCAGGGACTCGAATATCATTCCCTCCTTTTATAAAAATTAATTACGTAGTAAACTGTACTGGTTTTTTGATCAGGTTTTTTGATCAGCGTACAATTATTAATCATTTAAATTTTTGAACTGACAATCAACATAATATTCATGCATATTTGCACGATTTTTTATCTCGTTATCAATTCTATTCGTTCACCGTGCTTTCATGGTTTAATTTTTTTCGGAAAATCTGAAAAATATTTATTTCAAGTAAAATAGCGTAGAGAAGCGACCAGTTGATTATACGAACGCTGTATATATTCATGCTGCGAAAAGCAGTCAAGGAATTAATCATGTTCTTCGAGGATTTTTCTCACGGGTCAGGTTCGCGATGTATGAAGAAGGATGTTGGGTCGACGAGTTGCTCGCAGCCGCATTCGGCGGAGAAGTGCAAAGGTTAAGAGGGACGTTAAATGCAAAGTTGGCTATTGTGAACGCGCGCGATAAAAGTACGCGCACCGCGCTTATTTTCTCGTATTTTTGTGTCAGACGTTGTTGTTTGAAAGTAGAACAACGCACGGCGAGGAACATCGAGGTGAGAAATCCACCTAGGACGTCGTTTCCCAACGCGTTATCCTGACGTAGCGCAAATTAAAAATTACAATTCACAAACGCGGACATTATGTACGAGAATACTTTCAACAATCGCAATTGGGTGTCGCGTTTCCTGTAAACCTTGGCATTTCATTTATTTCCGCACTATTATACAAATAAAAGCTAAGTTAAAATGTGTTGAAATGATTTATATATTGCAGCTTTAAAAATTCACTTTTGCAGAAGAATCTTGCAAAGATTTAGAAATTATGAATATACGCTTTCTTATTTAAATTGACAAAATAAATTTAATCAATTTGCAACTTATATAAAATGACATTTAAATTTATATGTATAAATTATTTATAGAGATTTCCTGCGACTTTCATTGTAAAATATTAACGGATTTATTACGTTGATAGGTTTGATGAATAACTTTTTCCTTATTCTTTCTTTCTATAAACATCATTAATCAAATATTAATCGGAATAATTCAATTATCGATATGTAAATATGTATGTTTGCATATAACGTAAATATATGAATTAATCGAAGACATCCAGCCGTGCCGCGTGCGTGTCTTTTAACACCGAGTAGTATGACCCACTGACCCGCCCCACTGATATATGCGTGGAGACACACACGCATATGCAACGCGTACGCATGACGTGCAACTAATTTTGATCAAGATTTATGCTAAGATTAATAGTAATGTTTGGCAGCTTGTGTTCCAAAGCGAAAGTGGACGGATGTGCCGAATTGATATGTCTTATTTCATTAATCAACAGAATTTTTCTTCGTCTCTGTTTATACTGAAATTCACTAAGTCAAGTTTACAACAAATAATTTAGATAAAATTTAAGACATTTCCGTCATGTATTTAATGCTTTGCATTTTTCTTCTGTTTCTTTATTTCTTCATTTTTCCGCATTGCGTCAAGAACGGATAAAAACGGAATAAGAGCGGTCACTGTCGCGCAAACGTAAAGAACTTGGAAAAAAATTGGAAAAAGATAAAAATATCTATGCCATACTTTAAGCAAAGACTTTTTCGCGGACGAGTATTCTCTAATGAATCTGTCTAAATCTTTATTATTCTTTTTACAAAGAACGCAGACTCTACTAACACGGACATGATAATGAGTGTATCTTTAATTAACTACTTTCCAAGTTACTACCCTTTGTTCATCGCTCTGAAAGAAATCTAATTTTCAGTCCAAAAAATAAGAAATCTGATTCCACCGAGATGTTGAATACTTGGATGCAACAGCAGCGTCGCAATGTCGCGACACGAAGTCGCTTCTTCAATGTGCCAGCTCCTTCTTCCCGCAGCTTCCATGTCCGCAATACGACGATCGAAGTACCCGCAGAGCGGTTTTTGCAAACGCAATTTAACAGATAAGATTTGTTACAGAATCACGAACTCGAAAAAAGCTGCAACGATCATCATATATAAACAATTAATAAGAATAATTAAGTATACAGAGAGAATAATTTTGCTAAAATATCTAAAATTTAATTAAATAAAAGTAATTTTGTTAAATGTCCAAAATAATTAGGAAACTAAGCAAACATTTCAATATTCTAGCAATCAGATTTCTAACATCTATATATTCTAACATCCGAGGTTGCTAGAATATTAAAACAATTTTGTTGAACTGAATCAAAATTTGTCATCTCGTGACAATTATACTACTTGTACGTCTTGTTCACACTCACTACTCACTATGATAAAAAAATCATTTAATATCTATTTTTTATCAAGCGTTTAAAGTTTCAATACAGATTGTCGAAATATCATATTGTAGTATAATGTAATATATCGTTTCCTACATTAAAATTTGATTTGGAACAGTGTTAAATTTTTTATCCGAGGTCAAATTCGTACGAATAAACATTTCACAGGATCATACAAAAATAATGACAGTGCAACGAGAGAGATCTTAGAATAGTAAACACGGGCAGACTCGCTCTCTTCTCGTGTCTTCATTCGTTCGACGGAAAATATTTCCACAGGACACGTAGTGGTAATGTCATGTTTAGGGCAGGAGGACAGTGAGCAGTCGAAACATACCGGGTTTATTCTCGAGGGAGGTAGGTACGTTCTGACAGGACGAGCAGCACAAAAGCCCCGCCAACAGTAGCCACCTGGATAGCTCGGTCAATCTCTTCGATATCATCTGAAACAGCGAGAAGTAAATTGAATTAACCGCCGGATAATCATATCACTTTCTGCCCTGTTCAATGATAGCTTTGAATCAAATATAGGGATCTAGTCACCGTTGGCCTTTTGCTTTATATAAAGATTATCATAATAAGACAACAAACGACGAAAGTTCTACGAGTTTTATCATTTTGCGATATTTATTTTATATTTTTTTTATCGATTTTATTTTTGGCAAATTAAGGACATATTGCGGAGTCTATCGCTGTACTATCGTCTATTAAATTGATTTTCCGATACTATCGATTTAACGAACAGAATGCAAAAGTTGTTGATTTATGGAGGGACGAGCGTTTTTGTACCGCGGAGAGAAATGTGTAACATCTTTATTTCGAGAGACAAATAAATATTACGTACTTGGAATTAAAAACGTGTGTCGTTATTTATACAGATAAGCAAAAAGCTCCTCGAGAAGTTTTTTGCTTATCCATGGAACGAAGTAAACACGTGCATTTGTATTTGTGAACGAGAGGTATTATGTTCTCCATGTTTGTTTAAAAGCTGCAACCCGGCTACGCGATTGCAGAAATGTGATTAATTCGTCTAATTGTGGGTATCCAGAGTGCAGTTGGCCGACGATCAATGGCTAGAATGATGGGCTCGACGTTAATTACAGTCGTGTAAATACGCGCACGCAAAATAATATCTGTTCGACAGTGCAGAATAAAACCCGCGATATCCTACAACTAAACGTAATATAATAATAAAATATTAGTTTCCACGATAATCACAAATAGCCCGTTTTCTGTTTAATATTACATATGCGCAGTGCACAAGTGAAATTAATATTAAAGTCAGCCAAATACATCGATTGTTTTCTATAATAATAAATATATGAGAAATTTTTATATGTTATACTTACTATATTTGTAATGTAATCCTTACGTAATAAAAGCCTTGTATAAATATGAAAATATTCAAACGTACGTTCATCTGATGTAGATATTTACAATGCATTTAATTGTCTTTTCAAGCATTTTACACATCAGCATAAATCATCTATTGAAGCCGTGTGCCAAAAAACATTATTGATTCTGCCAAGTTCTTATATTCTTTTCATAACTTCTCTTGTTCTACTGCTAACGTGCTGTCAGATTATATACGAAAATGCATTATATAGAATGTATTATAATTATATAAAATTTTACACGTAACGGTTCTATATAGCATATCAGCATTTACCTAATATTATTTAAATTTGATGAAATAACTGCTTTCGAATTACCGAATATTTATTCAATGCACATGAAAGTCTCTGAAGAAAAATTTATTAAATGACACAAACGTGAACATCGCCGATTAGATTAAAAAAAATATATATGATCTGATACATAAGAATATCATGAATACACGAGTAACTATGATGAGTATAGTTTACGATACTTTGACGAAACATAAAACCAGGTAGAACTCGACGTGACTACATTTTCCGACAAACCGACTGTACTTGCTCGGCTATTCACGAAATATATGAGGACCAATGTGTCCTTTACAACTTCGTGGAGATCTCGATGTCTTGTAAAGTGAGTCGTAAAGACGTTGTTAACTGCGCTCTCTAAAGACTCTCGTTCCACTACCCGCGAAAGATTGCCAGGAGTAATTTCCGACAGGTCGTGACCTGCCCCAATCGACCGGTGGAATCGTCAAAATTGCATTCCCACGACCGAATGCGTAGGTACAGAATCCTCGCCGAATTCTCGCGGTTTTCGTATCGATGAATATCCCCTGAGAGAGAGAGAGAGAGAGAGAGAGAGAACTTTGGCTGATAACGAATTTACTGGCGAACGAAATCTGATTAAGGAGACGCGATTGCTTGACAGCCTCGAAAATTCAGTATCGATTTTTGCGTAATACTGCAGCTGCATATTTTAGAGATATATATATAATTTCTCCGAAAGCCCTGCGGACTACATAACGTCAAATTCGGATTCCATTCCAATCTCCAATTTTTGTTCTAAATTAGAATTGCACATTAAATATAACATAAATGGATTAAATAATACGGTATTATCTTTACATGCTAAAAAGTGACTTGAACAAGCAACCGTATGATTCTGTAAGATCGAGGACAACTCCCAGGGGCTAGATGTCTCGACGTTCATCGATCGACGAGAATTCGATCGTACCTGTTAACGACCACGTCGAGAAAGTCTTTGAAGCGGGGCCAGACGCGAATGGCCGTAGCGGCTGGGTCACTGTCACTAACCGCGAAAATTATACATTCGCGTACACACAGACAGGACTTGCGACTTCAATTGGCAGAGGAAGAGAAAGATGGATAAGAGAGATCGTTTATCTAAATTTCTCATACTTTACGATACAAAGGAAATACACGATATTGCTTATACATGACATACAGTATACGGTCGTATATATGTATAAAGCGACAGTTTAGATATTCTTCACGCGAACTTCAAACGAACAAGACAGTGACATCACGTGTGTAGCAACATGACATCCGTTCGCATACTAATGATTTAATAAGCAGCTATCTATAGCTTAGAGATATCAAAGACTTATCGTAATCTAGTAATGCAGTCACTCTGGGGGAAAGTAGGATATCCTGTGAAATACAGCGTCCTGTAATCTTTGCAAGACTGATTAGGTCGCGTTGTGACTCTTTTGATTATATATAATATTTATTAATAAATTAAATTCAGAGCACTTTCAAAAACAACTTCAGAAATTAATAAATTTATTCATCATAAAAATTGCGTTAAAAAGCAATA
>Ga0157364_1001214_pt1 | contig 21231 bp, 6 predicted proteins | sample AttsexASBM2_FD_111476 | JGI IMG/M metagenome (GOLD analysis project Ga0157364, IMG submission 111476) | Fungus gardens microbial communities from leaf cutter ant in Ribeirão Preto, State of São Paulo, Brazil - Atta sexdens ASBM2 | ecosystem: Host-associated > Fungi > Mycelium > Unclassified ...
AACAGTGTAGATACAACACAAATATTTTTATTAAATAACCCTCTTATATATATTTTATATATATATATATATATATATATATATATATATATAATTATTTATATTATAAAATTAATTTATCTTTGAAGATGGCTAAAAAATGCCGAAATATGTAAGCTGGTTATTTAATAAAGACTTTTGTGTTGTATCCACATTTGTTTTGCGAATTTACCATTGATTTTAATTAATAGATCTGTAGATAACGTGTTTTAAAGAGCACACTCAGATTCATTTTGATAAAAAATTTGTTTACTATAACTTTATGTATAAAATTGAATGTCAAGGGCGCCTTTAGATTTTCTATTTCCATAAGTTGCCATTTTTAATAACGGATGAACGTTTAAGTATCAAAAAAACCTTTAAGTACCAATTATCATGAGAAACTTTTGCAATACATCCGATTCATAATATAATAAGTTCCAGTGTGATATACGAAAATTCGCTTATAAAAGGAAATCTATTTTAACGCTAAGAACAGAATGGGAAGTTTGCAATATCATTAGGGTTAAAATAGGAGCAAACTGTATCATTATAATTAAATTTATTTTGATATCTTAGAACTATTATTATATCGTAGAATTAAAAAATTAATTAAGAATCAAAATTTCGATTTGAGAATATTTATTGTGCGAAATTAAAGAAAAAAGATATCAACAATTTTAATTTCTTAATCTAATTCAATTTTTTTTTCAATATCCTTGAAATTTCTATATTGTATTTCGAAATTCCTATATCGTATTCCTATATCTAATGAGAAATCTCGAGAATTATATAAGTATCAATATAACGTGATGTACATGATTCATAATCTCGTAACAGTAAAATTACAATTATTACCACTATCGCTGAGCACAAATTATGGAGATACCATTACGTATTACGTTTATTACTCGCACTGCTAAGCTCATACACGGTTATTCAGAATTGTAACATACTATTAATGAAAGCGATTTATATTTTTAACGCTCGATATAAATCATCAACTTGTTATCACTAGTGTCACAAAATATTATTATTATATAAATATTATTATATATATAAGAATTTCCTAATTTCACAAAAATTTCTTAATTTCCTAATTACATTTACATGTTTTGAAAAATATGTAAAATGTATTTATTACATAATATTCTTATACTATCGTAACAAATTTGCGAAAATATATTAAATATGACTTTAATCGAGCACAAACATTTTAGATCAGTCATTTTGAATTTACCATTGATTTTAATTAATAGATTTATAGATAACGTGTCTTAAAGAGCACGCTCAGATTCATTTTGATAAAAAATTTGTTTACTACAACTTTATGTATAAAATTGAATGTCAATTAGATTTTCTATTTCCATAAGTTGCCATTTTTAATAACGGATGAGCGTTTAAGTACCAAAAAACCTTTAAGTACCAATTATCATGAGAAACTTTTGCAATACATCCGATTCATAATATAATAAGTTCCAGTGTGATATACGAAAATTCAGCTTATAAAAGGAAATCTATTTTTCTCATATTTCTGGGATATAAAATTCTTTTGACTATTTCATCTGAATCCCAAACAATTTTTTGTAAATAATTAACTAAGATTTTGCGGGAGAGAGAAGGGAGAGGCAAAAAATCAGACTTTTTTAACATCCTCCTTTATCAACAATAATATCCTGCCAAAACAAGGCTGATTCATAATCGTTTCTTGTATTTAAGATCTTCCTAAGTACAGTCTTAAGATATCATAAACCTATCACAAAATCATATTTTAGTATCTTAAGGTATTACTTAAGATGGTCTTGAAATAATCAACTATGAATATAATCCAAAAGATTTAAGATTCAGTTGTATATTTAATTATTTCCGTATCTTAATATATTACATATTTCCGTATTAAGATTATTACAGAAGAAATAACGTTACATCTCCTATTTTCAGCACGGGCGGTTGATGCCTGATGGCGCGGGCTGGAACGCAACGCTGGAGAAATCCTGCTCCAGAGTAAGTAGACTCTTAATTCACGATGGGAATAAGCATGTGACATGCTATATATTATGCATAACAGATACAACAGAGCATGATACCGTAACGGTTCTCAGAACCGAAGATTCGAGATGAATGCCGACCAAAAATGTGTCAGAAAATAAAAGGCTAGAATTAAGAGGGCAAAGAAAAATAAAGAGATGAAGTGCACGTTACATTGCGAAAAGTATTTTTATCTTGAAGTCATACTAGGCCACTTGGCTATTCTTATCTAATTTTTCAAATTTTTTCGATTCTTTCTACGGAGATTTCACGAAATACCTCGTCGACAAAAACGTGTATTTCTAAACTGCTGACAAACAAGCGACAGTTCGAGTGGTGCTACTTCTCGCTGAGAGAGTTTGATAGGAATGGTGAAAGAGCGGTGATAAAAACTTCTCGTCGGGTCCATCGATGGATTTGAATAAAGTCGAGGAGAATATCTCGGTTCGAAGTTTCCTGAAGCTTGCTTTGCTCCTTGAAATCGATGTCCGTGAGTCTTTTTCTCGTTCTTTCTCGATTTTTTTCCCCGGAGATGAAAACCAACCGCGTAGATGAATCCGACGAGCATAATGAAACGTAACTTTTTAGCCAATTTTTAAATAGAAAATTTATTAATCGAACGAGAAACTCGATAATTTTAAGAAGGATGTTAATTTTCGTGTCTTACCAGGATTACATTTTTAGTTCTATTATGTAGGAAGACATTCTTTTTAATACTAGAAATTTAAAATCTCTATCTATTACGGTTGAAGCTGGATCTTTATTACTTTAAGTAATTCAATCTTGAATTATTTAATGTACACTATATATATATATATATATATATATGTACTTGCATATGTACTATATTGTAGTTTTTTTGAACTGCGCATCGAATTGTTTTTCTGGACTATAAACGTAATTAAAACTATTCTAGTAATGAATTAAATTGACAAACAATTTTAATAATTTGATACTATCAAGTAACACTCATATGGAATATAAGAGATCCAAATTTAAGTCCCGACTGAGATAATATTTTTTCGATTTATTATCGAGAGTAGTTTTAATACTACAATATGATATATGCAAGTACATATATTAGTAATTCAAGATTGAATTATTTAAAGCAATGAAGATCCAATTTCGACCGTAGGCATTTTAAATTTCTAGTATTGATTGTGTTTCTCACATATGCAGTGTAAAGATTCTTAATATTCTTTTTAATTGCTTTCGATATAACAGCAAATGCCATATGCTATCACTATAATGATTTGAAATGTTCCAATTAAGTATTAAATGCGACGCAAATTGAGGATTCCCTAATCTGAATTGGTACGCAGATGTTGCACAATGTAATCAACTGCGAGTTAAACTTTAATGGGCAAAATTCGCTCGGATAACGTATAGATACGGTGATTTTCCTTCGATATCTTGTTAAAGCGAGGAACTTAGACAGAAGAATAATTTCGCTTTGCTTGTTACGCAAATTGACGGCGAAGTCGTGAGATATTCCGCGATTCAGTTTGTACGTGTAACCAAGGGTTTTTGCAATCAGTTTCCTTGAAGGATCAGAAGATTGCCTCGGTACTGAAGGATTCGATGTATATATCTGCGGTGCTGCCCGCTGCCCACTACGCCAAATGTTGCAGATAAGGCAGATCAGAACCATAGAGTGGTATCTTTGATCAAAGACGCTCTTCAATTAGATGCTCCGTCGTGATTCCAATGAATAATCGAGAAACAAGCTCTGAGAAATTTTGCTGTACCAACATTATTCAAGATTGCATCAAGGAGTAGTTGAGTAATTTTTTTTAGAATATCATGAGCGATATTAAATGACTTTAAAATCGTATACGATATTGCAAATGCATTGATGATTTCATTAAAAATTACATTTTTCTGGAGAAATACCGAAAGATATTCCTAATCATCACCTATTTTCATGTAAATCTTAAAAGTTACTTCTGTCACTTTCTACTTCGAGACTCGCGCTCGACTGAATGGCAAAACGCGCCAGAATAAATATGTATCAATATTTTTATATTTATAACCTTACACGCACGATTAGTATTGTTGACAATATTTAATTTTAGTTTTACATTATCTATTTTACTATATTATATCTATTGTACATTATTTGTCACTTCTATATCACGTTTTCAGTGCATGAAGTTATTTCGTCCATAATTAACAGACTAGACTGACGAAAATACTGTTGTTTAAAATAAAAATAATAATATATTAAAGTTTGATCATAAGTCCTTTTTTTAATAGAATTTGAATTATTCGTCTCAACACTCGCTATCACAAAAGAGAGTCACAGTTATGAGCATGATAGATAGAGTTTTGCTGTCTTATAAATTACCATAAAAAAAATTGGAATTCATTATCGAGATTTTAATAGAAAGTAACTACCCTTTATATTTTATTTGCCTAAATAATTAAAAGCATTTAAAATCTGCTTTGAAAAATAGAAATTCTTTGTATTTAATTGGAATACAAATTCAGTTATTACTGATGAGTAATTACAGATTAGATTTTAATCATGGTTTCGATTAGGAGAGCATCAACATCCTTAATGACATTTAATTCTTCGATTATCAAGAAGGGTGAGCCGTTCCCAAAAACAATCTTTTCAGAATAATTCTGCTATAAGGTTTTGATAATTTCTGTGGATTTTCTAATTAATTTTTAAGTATTTTATAAGTATTTGAAACAAATAAATGGTATAATATATACCATTTTCAAAGAGATATAACTTATATCACTTTTCCATATCCTGCACTAGGGTGCACAAGACTAGAGGTTGCAGAGTTTGCTATTCCAAAAAATGGATCGCAATTCACAAAAGTTTAGAAAATCCTATGACATATCTAAATTTTTACATTTTCTATTAAACATTTTCTTCTATGTTGTTTTATTCGATGGACACAGAAAAGCTAAACAAACTATATAATAACGGAAGAAAGTAATTGCAAAACTGATTCTTGGACATCGATCGACATGCAATGCACGGAAATTCTTATTTATCAAGTGATCTGTAATCGATAGTTTCTCCATTAAACTGCTACGGTATCGGGGTGTACGAGAAATCAAGCGCGCCCAACTAGTCAGGCGAATGATCAATCGCCTGGAACATACCATCTCCATGTTACTGTGTACCAAGTATGGTACACGAAGTAACGGACCATTCAAAGAACAACGCTGATCGATGATGAACAGACTTACACCTGGTATCCACAGATAAGACACTGGAAGACAAACTGAGAGAAAAATTTTGGATGTTCATAGCTATAATTACATGCTATTAAATATAATTATTATTGTGTGCTATTATTATTGCTATAATGCAATAGTAATTATATACGTACAGTTCTAGCAACAAATATATATAGTTGAAGTGCAGTTAAAATAATTTAATTATAATTTAAGTTATTTTTTGACTAATTGTATTTTTTATTTTATATAGTTTCCCAAAAATGATTATAATTATCAGTCATCTTCCAGGTTGCCAGCTATATATATTTGTGGATAAAGCTCTATGTATATATTTTTTATTATATATGTATAGTTATAATTACTAACATTATAGCAGTAGAACATTATAGCTAGTTGAGCTAAAAGGCAAATTTGGAAATGCAAATATTTAACTAATAAGTAACTAAAATATATATGGATATGTTTATGCTTGCTTAAGATAACACAAAAAAGCAGATTACTGCACAGAATACAATAATCTGTGAACATATGAGCTTTTTCGTTTTTTCTATTACATTTTTTTATTACGATTCTATCAAGTTTTTAAAAAATCTGGAAAACAATTTAAAATTCTTTCCATCAACTTATAAATTGACAAAAATGTTGACCTAAAAAGAGTTGAATCATAGCAATCGAATATGCGTTAGAAAAGATAAGAATAACATTCACTATATGACATCAATTTGAATGCTGAAAAAAAATTTTTAGACATTTTGTAGGCCGTAAAAATTGAAAATAAAAATTGAAAATTGAAAATTTGAAAATGGACAAATATCTTATTTTTTGTATTTTCATGTTAGAATATCTCAAAAACTTGACATTTTCGAAGCCACAATCGTAATCAGCGCATCAAAATCTATCAAAAATGATTTATGATTTATTTTAAAACCAAATAATATTAATCAGTGTAATAATACATGAATAAAAAACGCCATATTTTATCAAAGCGTTTTCTACATGCCTGATAATATTTCTTATGAATTTATTCAATTTCCAATTCGAGCTACGAGCGCCGATTATTTATCGGTCTTAAAGCATTCTAAACCGAAACAGGAGTAGTTATATCACACGCCTTAGTAATCGAATTGGGAGAACACTTATATAGAATCATATACAGAAGATCCGGATTCGAATTCCGATTGGGGTAATATTTTTTGCAATAAATTATTTACAGTTTTTTAAATATTTTTAGCATTAACAGCTTTCTAAAATGTTGATTGGTAGCAATATAATATTAAATTACAAATAATATTAAACTTGTCAATTTAATTTGTAATACTACTGCAGCTTTGATTTAGGACTGTGTTTCAAGATCAACAAATAACCGGCGTACAGTTAGCTTAAACTAGAAGTTGTATAAATTCACAAAAATTATTAGACATAAAGAATAATTTTATAATTATAGTTACACATGCCAAAAATTTTTCTTTTAGTGTGGGTTTTATTTGTGTGTCTTCAGCATAAAATGTTCCATTAATATTTTAAAAACACGAAACAAATAGCAATATCATTATGTTGAGACTAAATACGTATATTCACATAGTCCGTGAAAACAATATAAATACGTTTCTCTTCATTTTGCAAGACAAAATTGATTTTGACAATGCACCGTACGTTTTGGTTTTCTTTACAAAGAGAAATATTAAATATTTCTATATAGAAGTATGATCGTTTCTCAAAATATTATTTTTACTGACTTACAGTACTTTGAATTAACACTACAGCTCGAATATTATTTTTTACTTCTTCAAGATAATCCGCAATTATGTATATCCGCGAAACATAGTAGAAATTCAGCATGATGTTGAATTTCGTGTCGGTTTGTAGTGGTAGAATTGTAAAAAAATTTCAAAGTAATCTACTTATGACAGATGTTTGCGTATGAATATTATTTCAACGGAAAAAAAAATATCAAGAAGAATATACATCTGGCGAACTTAAGGAATATATTTTCGTTCTCTTGGAAAATGTCTAATACTGTCTTCTAATATTCTACCCACATCTTTATCAATATATCGAATATTAAAATTAAGATAAAAAATAATAAAAAATTTGACAAGCGTTTTATAAAAACATTTTGTTGAAATTCTAAACGTAATTTATTTAAAGAGCAAGTTATAGTTGTACGAAATAATTGAAAATTTAATGTTTTATTAATGTTTTATTTCGAAGCTGATTCTCATGAAGAATATTTTCAAAAAATTAAAACCAATTCAAGAACGCTCTTTTTTCCTTGCATTTGAGCATATTATATGCTTTTACTGGCAAATTACTAATGATTTAACAAATTAATCCCTATTCGTATAATCGAGGTATCGGGGGTGCGAGTTAATTTCTAACAAACAGAGCGGTCTGGTCGCTTAATCCGTTAATTAGACTTGTAATCTCGGAATCAGTCTGTTGCCTACGGCGTCTGCGAAAATTCTCAAGATCCTGTTGGTAAGACGAGGGAGAGTTTCTCGCTAAGAGATATCGATAGAGCTAAGTGGAAGGATCGTCGGCAGTCTGCTTACCCACTCGAGTCCTTGTTATTGAACATGTTACTGGATAGAGTTCCTTTCAACTGCTTCGCAAAATATTCCTTCGTTTCCTTTACTTGTGGCAATTGAATTTTACGATTTAGATTCTGGTGATAACAAATTTTTTAAAGGAAACAGATTACAATTTGATGACAAAGTTATTAAACTTAACTTAATAATTTCTGAAGATAATGTGTCGTTATTTTTGTAAATCGTTTTATTTATAAGAGATTCTTTTTTTCGTTAACGATGTTTTTCTATCATAAGGTTATAGAGAGGGAAGACACACTTAATAAGCCTTTATTCTTGAATAACTTCTTAATGTTATTGAATTAACGAATGAAAAAAATATTATTCATATTCTAGCAACTTTTCTTTATTCATATAAATCAATGAATTAAACTTTTGATGTTCCGTACTATTAAAAAAAATTGATATATCATATTCTGCAAAAGTGGTATCTTCCTTTTATATATAAGATGCTACCTCCTATGGGAAAAGATGTCACAAATAATTAAATAATGTGATGCAATATTTTAATTATTTATAGTCCATAATCAAGGGTTTAAATAATAAGAATACATAAAAGTATGATAAAACATAAATTGACGAAATATGAAAAAGAATTACTATTTAGGAAGTAAGTTACTTACTTTTATTCGTTTAAACAGCATTTCATTAATTTAAAATATTTCGAATTATATAAAATATCCAAAATTTTAATTCATAAAATTGTTTTAATGACGGTTTCAAGCAGAAAAAATTGTGTTTTGTATTTACTGTCATCTTATCCCGAAGTGTAAAAGGAATATTCAATTGCTACTTTTACGCATATAAGAATATTACAAATTATAATCTATATCATTCACATAACCTCCAGGGAATACTGATTAACATCGTATATCATTTGCCCGATTTTTGCAGTAAGCAAATATATAATATTATATGTAAACGAAATGTAGACCTTAGACATTACAATAGCATATCAAATATTACAAACAGCATTTCGCGATTTATCTTTTCGTATTTCGTATAATCTTTACCAATCGACTTTGGCATGAACATGTTCATCTCTGCCGACTACGTAACTGTTTACCACACGCTTTTGTACAATCAATATAGCCAACGCATGTTCTATAAAAAAATTATAAACAAAGCGTCTTTCCTCTTATGGTCTTCCCTTGAATTATTTTATTTAATATTTAATGAAGAATTTTCTTCTACTACAATTAATATATATTTTTTTATTGTTTTTAAAGATTATATCTGAAAGATTATTGGATTAGACTTCCAATGAGATAATTAAATTTTAAAGGTTTTGTTAGAGATTTAGATTATGCGATACTGCAAATTAAACATCATGTTACAAAAAGAAATATAAAGATTTTCATTCGCTTGTTCGTATATTTATGTTTTAAGTATTCATCTCAGCTTCTTGTGGCCCTTTAAACTTGATTTGCAATTTCAAGTTGGGTTAAAGTCTTCCTCGCCTTATTGGACAGTGTAACAGAAAGATGTATTTTCCTAAGATCCTTTGTACGTGTTCCTTGTGCGTGCTCTAAAACAGCACTTTTGAAAAAAAAGAAAATGAGTAGTCTGTTGTTGATAGATTTCTCTATTAATTGAAAATTTAATTATCTTTTCCATATTTTATATTTAATTTAGCATTAATATATTTTTCAAAACAACAAAAAGAGTAATATACACATATTATATATATATATATATATATATATATATATATATATATATAAGATAAAAATTTAAAATAAATTTTTGGAAACATTCCATATGCAATTACCATGAATTTTGAAGGATATCATTTGAAAATATTTCAAATTGATATCCTTAAGTAGATTTCCATTAATAAAAAAGTTTAATACCAAAAATGGTTAAATAAGAGATATAAATATGTCGATTAGAAGAAGTAATTTCAATGACCTTAGCATATGTTGTCATGATTTCCATATGTGACTTACAGAAGGTTTTAATCATTCGTTGTTTATTAAAAGGTTATTAATAATCAAATTTAATTATTCTCTCTGATACTTTGAACAGTGATACTATGAATATTTTCGTGAAAAATTATAAATTCATCATGAAATCTCGCTTTGCGTTGTAAAGTGTACGTGAACACAGTGAGTTTCGCCCGTCCTCCAAATGGGAAGTTCTACTACTAAAAAACTATAAATACATGGGGGTTGAATTTATACCGTGTTATAAACCCATTTAAGCCATATTGTATTTCACGTTATAGAATATATATGTAGACTATCAAAAATTGGACACATAGAGTAGTATGATGCATGAAAACAAAAAGTCGGAAATTCGGATAGCACATATAAAACTTGTGGCAGGAGTTTAGAAACATGCCTGCAACATTTCATTTCGATAATATATGTAATTTGTAATTTGCCGTCAGTTACATTTTTATTTTCAAGTTTAGGGTAGACGTCATTTCAATCAAGTTGATCACTTCATAATTTAAAAATTTTTAATAGTAATAATTTATTTATTTATGTGTTAAGAATTGAAAACCATTTTTTCAATAAATTGTTTATCACTCACATTAAACCTCGCTTTGTGTAGAAAGTTATACATTTATGAGGAACTTCGTTTGTATTGTAAAGTATATTTTCGGTATTTAACTTTTTTGTCGGTGGAAATTCATTAAAGATATTTATTTGCCATCATTTAGAGTATTTCTACTAAAATTTATGGCAATAAATGTTAAATGTTAAATAAATAAATGTTAAATGTTAAATAAATGTAAAAGGATATTTTCGAAACTTCAGTTCTGTTTTTTTTTATATAAAAACATTATTTAGTTCTTTCTCTGCTGTTTTTCTTAGTGCCTAATATCTCATCTTTATTTAAGAATAGATAACAGAAACGGTTAGTAGGAAGTGAGTTCCAAGTTTTATCGGAGGTTTCAGGGTGATTAGGTCAAATCCTATTAATTCTGCTTTGCAATTTCGAGAATTAAAGTCATCTTTGTTTGAGAGGCCAACGATAGTTTGTTCTCCGTAGGGCTTTCGTTATTGAAGCTCGAGTGGCGACGCTGAGTTTCTCGTCACAACTGTCAGAGTCTTCATTAACTACGATCTCTCAACAATTAGTTTAGTTACGATCCTAACGAGACCGTTGGAAGTAAAATTCTGACACGTTAGAGATGTGCGACAATGATGATGCAATATGTAGATAATATAAACTGGAATCTGGAAGGGAAAAATTTCTCCGATATCGAAACTCATACTTGTCGTTGTATGTGGAACTTTCACAGTTACTTTTATATATAACATTTGATTTATCGAGTCAAGAAGAATGCCTTTTCGCACAAAATGGCGAAAACTCCTGAATAGAGAGTAGTTTTTGACTTGTCGAGTAAAAATTTTCCGCGCGATAAATCAACGGTGTTGCTGTTTGTTAGCATAGTATTACAATTCCCCTCTTCTTCTCTCCCGTTATAAAGGATTATTTTATAGCGAAATTATTCCGTGGTGGTTTTGTGGTTCCTCTTTCAAGAGAATGAGAGGATTGCTCTGTAAAGTGTGTTTGCGCTCATCCTTCGCAGGCATAAATTTCATTTTCATTACGTAACAAGATTTTTTTAAGATTTCAATCTCCGCTTAATGAATGTTGTTACGAGAACGCATAATATATTGTTGTTGTTGTTGTTGTTGTTGTTGTTGTTATTATACAAACCGTGTTGATTAATTTAAAATTAATAGGTCAGTCATGTTTATGCTTGATGTGAAAATCTCCGAATTTTTTAAATCTTTTTTATCATTCGTAATAAAAATAAAATGTTCGTAGCATTTGAATGTTTGAGACACACTTGAAACGCAGTTTTTATTATACATTACAGTTTTTATTAGTATTTTTGTTATATTTTGAAAAAAAAGTATATATATATATATATATATATATATATATGGACTGTTTAGAAAACATGGACACTGTTTAGACAAAACATTTTTTAAATCCAAATAAAATATTCCATATTTTTTAGCGATTATATAATATGGTAAATAAAAGACATCATAGACACAAGACTCAATAATAAAAATAGTTTTTGAACTATAATGTTATCAAAATGATAAAACATGTGTTAATGCACCGAGCATGTTTGATATATCATAGTTAAAAAACTATTCATTATTGAACTTTATGTCCATAGATTGATAATCAGTTATATTCAAGACTGACTTAATATAATCTTAAAAAGATAATCTTGTCATAAATTAATCACAGAGCCATATTAACGTCTTAAAACATTACTCAAGACAGTCTTGTAATATTTAAGAACTGATCTATGACGTTTTTTATTCAACACATTATAAGTTACATTATATAAAAAACTAATTTATTTCATTGCAACTTTATTTTTCATATAATTGGTGGAGCTCTTTCATACATTAAAAAATATTATTTACAGAGACCTATTTTACAAAACGCTCGAACATAATTTATTTTCAATATAAATTTATCATATTGAAAAAGATCAAAATCCGTCCACTAAGCTATGTTCTCTTTAAGCTCTAAAATATTCAAAAAAACAATTCGTTAACATAAAAAATTGCTGTTTACGTGATAACAGAATTGATAACCTTCTCCTTTCCCAAAAAAATCCCGGACATGGGAGCCCGTGTTCAGGAGGCATTCATCCCATGACCTATTGTGACTGAAAGGTAATCAATACCGGTTATTGTGTGCGCATCATATGTATCATTCATAATATAGACTTCAGCAAATTTCACGTCAAGTATATGTATAATCGGTCTATTTAACGGTTTAATCGTGTGCGGAACAGTGATTGCCACTATCCGATATACAACCATATAATAACTCTCCGTGTTAACAACGACTGCGTTATATTCATATAATGACTGCGCTTGTATCGCATCCCGCAAATTATTCAAGCAAATTCGCGCGTTTCACGTGTATGTCACGAGAAAATAGAGCAACTTTATTTCTTTGCTCTTAATGATATATGAATGTATACAATGACGATACTCAGAATATGTTCAATAATATTCAACCTATGAAGTTATACTTTGAAAAACTGATAGTTTCTCCGCGTAATTATTCCTGCAAGTTTGTAGTTTGAAAATAAATTAGCAGCAAATATTCGGAGAATGATGTATGTTTATGGAAAGAACAGTTTGCTATAGTATTTAAAAAGTATATAAAAATTTAACTATGATAGATTCAGATCTGAAAATAATTTTATTGGATCATTGAAATAATTAGATGTGGGACGCTGAATCAAGCTGATTGCTAGAATGTCAAAACTTTTTGCAACGTTATACTTATTATCTTTGAGCGTTTAACACAAATATTTTCATCTGTATCTAGCAAAATTTTTAGATATTTTAGCAAAATTATTCTTGAAATGCTATGACACATTGTACGAAAAACAAATTATCTAGCTAACAGTATAATAAATTACTCTGTTTGCTAACATACGGGCGCTCAAAAAGAAGACGGTCCGAATTAAAGCGATAAGCGAAGTTTTCCGACGTAAAAGTGAAGGATTTCGTATCCAAAGTATAAAGCGTACTTTCGGAATGCTTTATTGACTTCCGTCTTTCTCGTTTTCTGTCCTCTTCACGAGCATCGAAATTTCATTTATCGCTACGTCTCCTCGACTACGTGCTCCCTGCGGAACAATCCAATTTACGATCGATCAAACTTTACGACACTTTCGTGATTCTTCGAGAGGTGTCGTCCGTTCGCCTAGTGTACGTACGTATTATTAAAGATAACGCTATCGTATCTGTCGCGAATATCTTGTACGCGGCCTCATAAAATATTGTGTAATCTGTATTTGGCAACGACAGTGACACGATGTCGACGTCAACTACGACGACAACATATGCTATCGTGTGAATTCGTTGCATGTCTGCGAAACATTGAGAAGCAAGGTCTACGAAATGTCGTATCTTCTTGTTGGCAGTGTGCCATAGGAATTTCCTCGGGACACTTTAAATCGTGACCATAGATGAAATAAATGAGCAAATCATCTCGAATGTTTATTTTCCATGACAAGCATTTGATTTAATTATCTCTGATTATCGCGATATAAGTAAGATATGCAATGCATTTCCCAAAATACATTAAACATATATATATATATATACATACACATTTACGTAAAAATGAGTTTTTAATGAGTGTAAAAATGAAAATAAGAGAAACAGCCTCCAATGATCTTGACTTTGACATATGATGTCAAGCTCATAACTCTCAGCAACATTTAAAAGATTTTAACCGTCAGTTGAACACCTTAGATAATATAGAGAATTTTTGCAATAAACGTGATTCAAATACGGTGAACGCTAAAGTCACGTTATTCTTTTCTTTATTAATTATTATTTAATTATTTAATTAAGAAGAAGATAAGAAGAAGATAACCTGATCTTAGCTTCTAAATCCACGTTATTGTAAAAATTCCCTAATGCAAAGTATTTTATTGTATCGTAATTTTCATATCTCGAAATATACTTAATGAAAAAATACTTTATTATGTGTTTTTGGAAAGTTCTTGAAATAATCTACAAGAATTAGTTCTTAATTTTAGTAAGCCCGGAGATCTACAATAGATTTTTAAACCTTAAACCATAAGAAATGGATGAATTACAGTTAATTATTCTTCTCGCATTCGATTATAATAATTGATTAAATTTTTACAGCTTAAAGCTTAAAACATCATTGTAGATCCGGACTAACGTGTTCCAACTGGAACTTCCAAGATACAGTACATAAGTGTAAAGGTAGTCGATCAGAGTCCAAATATTTATGGGCGAACAGCGAACATCTCTCACGTCTCATGTAACTTTGGTAATCCACCGTCATAAAGTTTATCCGTGATTGGCCGCAATTTTTCAATGCCGTGTATATAATATTCCGAAAAAAAGCAGCTGTTTCCAATCGACTCATAGTTGAAAGGCTCGTAAACGTTACATGCCGCAAACTCGTCCGCGAAAAAGGCCAGTTTTCCGCGGGCACTTCCTATTGGCAGGACAGCAGTATAAACACTGATCCGCGGTCGTTATCCACGGACGCGGCTAACATTTTCGCTTGCGCTTTGATTACGCGACCGCAATGACAATATCTCCTGCGATGTACAGTAGCCTCGTTATACCGTTCGTGTCTGTATAAATTGCCTATCCGCCTCTGATATCTGCGTTAGGATTGCGTACCGTGTCGTCGCGATTTATAAAATGAAATTGCAGCAGCACGTGCAGCGAAAGCTATATGTATGTAGATACACGCATGCGTGAATCTTCCTTTTCGCATTTCTCTTGTGAATTCGAATATAACGCGCTAAATATCACCAAATAGACTAATTGCCACAGCTAAATATCTGTGCATATTTGCCGATATTTTTTAAAGCTCTAACGTTTTATCGTATTTTATTTTAAATATTTAAACTACATACATATTTTAATATTTAATACAAGCACTTATTTTTTAAATAAGTGTTTTTCTAAATGTCTTTACGTATTTAAAAATTCTTCTCCTTTCCCACAATTAAAGTATCTTAAATTGCTTAGATTGTGACTCTTCATATGCAAAGGCATACTGAAAGAAAATTAAAAAATAGAACAAAAATATAGAGCAGGCATTAAGAAACTTTCTGATTCACTTTCAATTGTTTAACTGCATCGATTAAAGAATGAATACAATTTTGTTTGAGATAACATTCTTATTTTAGATTCAGAATCATCTTTTTATAAAAGAATGGTGACAGAAATGATTTTCATTAAAAAACAGAAAATGAAAATTAATAAGCAGAGTAACACAGAGGTTACCTAAGATTACCTATATCTTCCTATACTAAATAATTATATTAATTATCCTGTAGTAATTTAGTTTTACAGTAAAAATCATATTTCTTGCGCTTATTGAATTCCAACACGAGAATTCGCAGAACTATCGCATTTGCTGCATTACTACATCGCAGAAAATCTGAGATAACAGAAGGAAGGAAAATCTGTAGGTGCCACGTAGCAAGGATAAAGATTATTGGACAAAGTTACCGCTGAGCTATACACGTGGCACACGACAGAAACGAGGAAGTTGTGCTTGAGGTTTTAAAATACCTTGGTGTGCAACACGAGGTACACAAGGCGGTCGGCCGGTGGTGAGCCGTCCCCAGTCGGATGCGATATTAACGATGCTTTCGAAGCTAATGCGATTTCTGATGTCTGCTAGGATTTTCAGTGCTGTCAATTACTGCTTAAAGTGACATCGTCTGTACCTGGCTGTATACTCTGTGTAGGTATCTCGTGAGGGCACTGAACTTCCGCGACCCGATACGAAGCGCGATACTGCACTCGTGCCCGATTCAAAAGGTGAACCGCGGTTAGCGACGGCCCTCGTTCTCTCTCAATTGGAAAAATGGACCGTCGCATTTTTCGCCACGGGAGGATCGGACGTAATTATCTGTGAAGTCGAACAGTCAAATAATTGAATGAAGTTAAACCGGGCGTTGAACCGAGAATATTAACCTTTAACGCATACTCATTCGGGAACTTCTATTATACGCTGCCTTTACGGGACGTAATTACTCGTGGATTAGCATTAAGAATTTACGAGTGTCTGCTCGCGTCGCTCGTTTCATTTTCCCTTCCATGCGAGAGAGATGAATAAATTGCATATAGTAGAAATAAGACATTATTTCTTAAATCTTTTTTTTCTTAATAACTTTTTAATGAAAGACGAGCGCTTGAACTTGTTGAAGGTTACTGAGGGTCATGACCTTATCAACATACATCAAGGTCGAAATCATTGGAGGGGATTTCCTTAATGTATATATTTACTCTAAGTTTTAAACGATCTATAGAGATTTTGTTATTTTTCGATGATTGAGATTTTTTTATTTGACAATGTTTTTGGAATTATCACTTCATCAAACTTTTTCAAAAACTTGGTAAGAACGTCACCTAGAATGTATCAAGAGCTGAATACTGTAAGAGATGGATACTGTCATCCAGCATATTAAATCAATGAACATTATCTTCACATGGGTCTATAGGGATTCAAGATTGTTTAAGGATCTTGCAAATTCGAAATAATGATTTCATGATTTCATGATTTAAAATAGACATGTAAACAAGAAACAATATAATATAATATAATTATAAATCAATAAATCAATTTACTATAGGAAAGGAAGAGGGTAGGGAGTTATAAGTTAAGAAGTGCTTTAAATAATTGAATCTAAGATTTTGTTTCTAATTCTTTTAAATTATAGCGTGTTTTACATTATTAAATTCATAATGTTGTAAATCAAATAGTAACCCAATCTTTTGAATTAAAAAAACATTTTATGACTTTTAATTTCCATGTGTATCAAAATATAAAAAAATATCAGTTCATTTCTGTGGTTAATGTCGAAGTAATGTCCATTAATTATTTAGTAAATAATTAATTAAATTTGCGTCAAATTTGACATACATTTTTCTAATTAATTTGTTTAACTTTATTGTTTTAATTAAATTAACGGTATTATTGAGCAGCGGTGATCCATAGAAATGATATAATGAATTAAAAATAATTCAAATTGAATTATAATTTGACATTATAAATTTAACAGAGTACCTCCAATTTTCATTAACGCGCTCGAGGATGATTTTCAAGAGAAATAAATTTTTCTTATTGATACAAGAAAAAAATCTCATTCGAGAATGAACAACTTGTCAGAAATCGAATGAAATAATAGCTGATACACCGAAATTTAGTACCAATTAATTTTTTAAATATATATTTTTATTTATCTGAATCTATTTCAATTTTTCCCTACATTGAAAATATTTTCTATTTTCCCCCTGTTTTCCCCCAACATAGAATAATGTGTTCGGAAAGGATAGTTTTTCTGAAGTTCATTAAAAGAAAAAAATTCGTCGAATATGGCATAAGCATTTTTAAGGCTGCTGCAATTAAAAATGCTATGCCATATTTTAATATTTAATTTGCTGTAGCAGCTAATCTTTTCTTTCAGTATATCTAAAAATTTAAGGATACAGATCTGGAAAATAATTTGATTAGTCCATAAATATTAGGTGTGGGAAAAAGTTCGTGACGTTTTTCCCATTAGATTTTAAAAAAACGCCACGAACTTTTTCCCATACTTAATAATCAAGTATTAAATGTCAAAAGAGAGTTGATTGCTAGAATGTAAATATTTATTGCAACGTTATCAACATTATGCTTGATTTTTCTACACTGAAAAAAATTTATGTAATTTTATATGGAAATGACATGTTTACGGAAAATTATCTAAATATGATTGGAAATTTATAATTTCCACTAAATTTTTAATCATATTTAAGTACTTTTCCGATCATAAACATATAATTTCTATGTAAAAATTACATGAATTTTTTCATGTAATTTTCAGTGTATATAATTATTTTGATAGTATTGTACAACAAAATTATTTTTAGATCTGTACTAAACTTTTAAATACTTCAGCAAAATTCATTCTTTACGTGCATGATATTTGGAAATAATAAATCTTAATTATTTTGAAACATGTCGTTGAAAAATATTTCTTCTTACTTACTTTTACTTACTTATTTTTCGTTTATATCTCAATGGATTCGGAGATACAGTGCGTTTCAGTTTTTGCGTGACCCCTATATAGCGAACTTAGTTAATTATCAAAATGGGATCAACATTCGAAAAAGAATCGTTTGTACCCGTTTGTATCTTTCCTTTCGCTGTTGGTCCCATTTCGATAGCTTTAAAAATGGCCGCCTTCCCCTCTTGGCACATTTCTGAAATTTTGAAATCGCTGTATTTCCGAACCCTTTGAGGTACAAACGAAAGTAGAAGAGGTACAAACGGGTACAAACGATTCTCTTTCGAATGGCATAAATGAAATTAAAAAAATCTTAAAGTTGCCATTTTTTATTTTTCACTTTTTGTTTAACTGTTTGTTGAAGTATAAATAAAATAATGATCGATACAAACAAGTACAAACGAAGTACAAACGATCTACGGTACTCATTTTTATTTTTGATAAAGTTGAACGCCAGGTTCACATCAGTGAAAAATAATGATGAAATATTGCAGAAATCGTGTCTTCTAAGTAATAATATTATGTTGTATCATTTGTTGCCATATATCATATGTAAAGTCGAGATGAAATATTGCGCGGATAAATACTTATTCGTAACATTGTTACTTTATGCGAACGTAGAAATTTTAAAGTGCTTATGTAAATGCCTATAAGTGCATCGTTAAGCCGTCGTCATGCCGGTAAGCGTGTACTTTTTATTTGATATGCGCTCGTTGCAGCAAATTGCTTTCAATATATTCACCAACATTATAGCGACATAATATCACAGTGTGCGAATGTGTTTTGTTTTACTGCTTTTCCTATTCATGCTTGACATAAGCTGAGAAATTTGCACGTAATTCTTGTATATACCTGAGTCGACATACGAAAAACGAACAGGAAACGAGAATAAGTGAGATGAAAAGAGGAAAAATCACGCAGGAGGAAAGCCTCAGGGATATATGGCAGACAAGACTTCCTGATGAAAACTTAACAATATGCAGCGCGTGTGAGTCTGATTAAACTTGCATATAACGGCCTTATGCTATCTTGAATTGAAATGAATTAGTGGAGGTAACTCTTTTTGGATGTCATAAAAATATAAAAATATAAGAATAGTAGTTCTTACATATTTTTAATTTCTTTTTTTAGACCGGTACTCATAATCCGCTCTTATTTCAAGACCGTCTTAAGTAATTAAGATACTAATACGGCTTTCTGATTGATTTATGACACCTTGAGTCTGCACTTAAGACAGTTTTAAATAATATCTACTCATGAATATTAGTTTTAATCTCTCATTATACTCGAAATTATCTACTTTATTTAAATTTATTTTAACAATATTTCATTCTTCAAATCCTATTTATTTTATTTTATTTATATTTTTAATTTAAAACTTTATTAAAGTGATACAATTTGAATTCACCGTCTTATGTTTATATTACTAATATTTTCTTGCGTGCAGTATATATGTGTGCGTGTGTATCAGGGTTGATAAAAAATGTTTTTAAAAAAAAAAACAAAACATTCAGTTTTTTGTTTAAAACATGTTTTTAATGTTTTTTATATATGTTTTAAACAGCTTTAGAAAAAAATCACGTTTAAAACAAAAAAAAAATATCTTTTAAACATATATTTATTATATTTTGTTATAATACATTTTTATTTTCAAATATTTTGAAACGTTTTTGAGGTACATTTTAGCATTTATAATTACCTACTTCCTCATTTTTCTTAAACTTCAGCGTATTATCAAATGAATATTTGAATGTGTTGTTTGTTATTTAACATTTTATTTGACTGTACTTTAAGTTATGCAAAATTAAACAATAGCATTTTGTTAATATAATCTTTTATGCGTATTAATTATTCACGGCTTCTTTTTTGAGATTTTTATTTAAAAATAATTATTCCTTGAATTAATTGTAGTTCTAATATTAATCTATACTGTATTTTCTCATTTTTACCAACATAAGAAAACAGTATTAAAAAATACAGTATTAAAAAATTCTTAAAAAATTCTTAGAGCTCTGATGAGAAAAAAATTAACAATTTCTGTTGCAATTTTTCTGTAAAGTTGATAATATACGAATAAAAAATTATTGAAGATCGATTTTCGGCAATTTTTAGCAATTAATATCTTGTTATTGCAAAATAATAGAAGACTTTTCTTCTCAGTTTAGTCCATTTTGCCCCTATGCAAAAGATTTATCATTATTTTCCAAATACCCTGTGTACATAAAGTACCCTGTGTACATAAGTTATATGTATACATGTGTATGTATATACATTTGTATACATGAATATATTCTGCAATCACACTCTACTTTTTTGTTAATTTTATAACCAAACTACTGTGTTTTCTAAACAAAACTAACTTTTTAAAACTATTTTTATGGAAGACTACATTACCATCCATATTTCTCTTCGATTCGCCATTATGCAATGTCGCCACATTTTTATTAATAGTGTCCTAAGTAATAAATATTTCGTAATTTTGAGTCCATAATCGATTCAACAACATTTTAATGAATGTAATTGTCAAGTTTCAAATTTAAATATTCATTATTAACTAAATAAATCAAATTATCATGTAAAATGTAATTGAAGTATCACCTACTCTTCTTCTAAATAGTTATTAAAAATTTTGTTAAAAATAACGTTTTATTTGTGTCAAATTATTTAAAAAAAAATATGTTTAATTTAATCTGATGTTTAAAAAAAAAGTTTTAAACAAAACAACCCTGGTATATTTATGTATGTGTAATACACACACACACACACACACACACACACACACACACACACACACACACACACACACACACACACACACACACACACACACACACA
>Ga0157364_1001215_pt1 | contig 21221 bp, 12 predicted proteins | sample AttsexASBM2_FD_111476 | JGI IMG/M metagenome (GOLD analysis project Ga0157364, IMG submission 111476) | Fungus gardens microbial communities from leaf cutter ant in Ribeirão Preto, State of São Paulo, Brazil - Atta sexdens ASBM2 | ecosystem: Host-associated > Fungi > Mycelium > Unclassified ...
AGAGAATGAGGCTGCTGGACGAAGGATAAAGAATGCGGGACCCAAGGGGTCACGAGGATTTCATTTGACGGAATAACGTGGCGTTTAAGAGCCAGTACCGTTATCGCGCTCGTTGTATATAAGTAAGTACCAACAGGACCAACATTGGGCGACCCCCCATCTTCCTCTGTGCATTATATTTCGAGGAATCGAAGGTACCGCCGTGTATCCTCCTTCGTTCATTCCGCTCCGCCGTTCGTTTTATCTCCCTTTGAATAATCGCACGCGTTCTCGGCCCGCCGGTAATTACTCGACATCCCGCCGACGCGACGCGACGGGACGCACGCGACGGATTGGGTTACTTATTGTTTATAGGTGCGAACGAGATTCGTGAAAGAGCGCTAAGTAAAATTGCTCCGCAATTGCTAAAGCAAAAGTTTCTATTGGTGAACTATCTTTATTAATTTCAAGCTCTTTTAAACAATAGAATTGAATTTAAAATAACAGCGCCGATTTCCTTTATGATAATATAGAATTTATATATATATTTTTTTAAGACTATATTCCAGAACATGTAAACTCAAGTTCAATTGAATACTTCGATTTAGCTCAAACGATCTAATTCAACTTCTACGATGGTTTGTCGAATAATTTATCTTAATTCTGTGCAGCCATCATAAAAAATCAATATCTCAATAGAAGATCTAAATTTTTGGTGTAGTTTGGTGTCCGTAATCTTCCTTTCGCAGCAGATAATTTTTCCTCGTCTGATGAGTCAACGTCATCATCGTGGTTCCCAATCCTCCCACGCTCCTTTCATTTTGGCTTCAAGCTATAGGACCCCCGAGCGAGGGTGCGGGAGAGAAGCGGGAAGGAAGATCTCGGCACACGGGATCATCAAAGTGGTCCATAATGAGCGGCTCGCGCTGCGAGGTCGGAGGTCACGCGGTAATGAATTGTTTTGCACCTCGCGGGCAAACCGGGCTCCATGAACCTTCCGTAAGAGCTCATACACGCGCATCCGCATGGTCAGCACTAATACGCATGGAAGGTGTATTCGTAGCCTTATCCGGCGCGCGGTCCCAACGGGCACTCTTCAAGGGCGATTCCGCCATGAGAAAAGCGTCAAAAAGCCCGGTGACTTATGGCGTTCGATCAATCAGACCGCGATGGCGAACTAATTGACGGCATTGCGGCCGTTAACGGTTATCGAATTTCACGCTGATCGCTTTCTCGATTATTTTCGTTTGCATTTAAATGCCGGCCGCCGATGTGTGTCATCGATCGACGTTTCTATCATGCAGGCACGGCTTCCGCTTGAATATTTATTAATGTTCGGCGAGGGAGATCCTTCATCATTGTCGTTAGACTGCTCGCTCGTTAGAATTAAATGACTTCGGTCCAATTAAGAACAAGAATTCTCGACTTTTATAAATAAATTGATACCAATATACTCACATAACGCGACTCATATTTTAAGATCGTGAAGAAAACCGTTAAAATCGATATCGGTGATTTTGGAATACCTTAGACGAACCTTACTTACATATTTCATTTTATATGTATGCATGTTTTATAAATACTTAACAAGTTTTTTCATTTAAAAAAAAGATTGGAATTCCGAAGGCGGATCGTTTCCGTAAATACGACACAGTGTATCCTCGTGGCGGACTACTGTATAAAATAACCATACGTCATTTCACAGTGATATCCCGTAGCCGCGCCCCGCGGTTAAGGCACAATAAAAATATGGCGGGCCCCCTTCAGTATCAAGGCTAAGAAATTAGTCGTCCGCTTTTCGTCCGAGTAGTCGCATTCTTTAACCCTTCCAGTTCCCATTCACCGGCTCGATCGCGTAAAATAATGTTCTTTTTTATTCTTCTCCGTCGAGCGGAGGCTCTATTACATCGGTGGTGGCTATAATTCTCACAGGACCACCACGATGCGCAGAAAGAGGAATGATACCAAGTGGTAATCTTTTTCGATGAATGGGTCCCTCGAAGGACACGGAGGAGATAATCAAATATCATTTTATGCTGCTGTCTTTGCCCACGCTACGAGCAATCCGACGCCGTATCGCCAACCTGTCGTCTGAAATATGTCTTCTTAACGGGACTGAGATCTAATGGGACGATTAGAGGTGCGGCAGCGGGACGTTATAACACCTTTCCGTTAGGCGATATTTGATATATAGTTGCATGAGCATAATGTGATTAGAATAAAGAAACAAAAAGAAATATATCTACCTAATAATTTTTCCATTTTTTTTATTTCAGATTCAGAAATTTATGAATTATAATTATGACACAAAAATTTAACTTTAAACTTATTTCTTGATGCTATTAATCCTGATATACAAGTAACGCATATAATTCAGTACAAGCATAAATAATGATAATCTTGATAATCTTAACCAACATTTCTCCTAAATCTGTGTCAAGATTTCTCGAGTCAAGACATTCGATCGTGACCTCTCGAAATCTTGCGAACGGATTCGATTTTGCACAAGTTCAATGCTCGTTAGTGCAACGCCATGAGCGCATGCCATTCATCCTCAAAACAAACGCGCGCTGATTCGCCCGCGAATCGCCGCGCACGATTCGTCGTGCGTATGTACATACGCACGCACGCTTCCCACAGCTCACGTCGCTCGCGAAGCACGCATGCTAATTCCTTATTGATGAGTGTCATTTATTACCATCGGCTGTTCGTATCCTTTTTTAATCCCCTTGTTCCTCGCCATGCCTCCCTCGACGAGCCGCTCATCACCTTTCAGCAATCGATGGCAGCCACCGAGGTTGCGTTACGGAAAAGCGTGCGGACGCGGCTAATTGTCCCTCGAGGGGCCTCATTTTTTCGGCCCCCGATGGCGCCGGATCCCTCGGCGATTTGTTAACGTCAACGAGTCTCGAGAACGTCACGATCGATCGATCGATTGACGGCGTCGTTAACTCGTGAACTCGTAACAGTGAACGAAACCATGTCGGCACTCAAATCCTTTTACTAAGTAAGTTGAAAAAATTATGTATATTAATTGTTTTACATCGAACTTTAGAGACCGCCGCATCGTCTTTTGACGTGGGAATATTGATGGATTGAGGATTTTCACCCGCAGATCCGGCGAACAAGGAGAAAACGGTATATCTTGGCCAGAACAAGCACTAGCCATTCCAGACGATTGCACTTAGGATGCCCGAAGGCTGATCACGATTTGCGCGCGAGTTATACACAAGATCGGTAGATCACTACCGATGTAGATCACCATTGCCTGTAGCAACGGTGGGATTGCAGGGTCGTATACTCACCCCGTATGCTTATTGCGGATGCAACCGCGATGCAGTCTTGGCACTTGTGGGGTAAAATCTCTCTCTCTCTCTCTCTCTCTCTTCTCTTTAATCTTTGTAGGTTTAATTTACGAGATAAGATAAAAACATGTTAGGTTGGCCAAAAAATCTTGTTTTTTATTTGTGCATTTTCAACACTCGATTGTTTAGATATTCTAGGCTCTTCTGCAAGTGCTGTAGATTAGTAAAATACTTTCATTCGATTATCATCTACTGTATTTCATCTACTTGATTTATCAAAACGTGGCTTGTTTCGGAGAACGGAGAAATTCTCACCACGAAACTTTGCTACTAAATTTGATACAAAGGATCATTCACATTATTTTCACCGCACACTGCATATATTTTTTGAGTTTGTATACATTTTTATCTGTATGATGATAATATACCTATAGTATAATATAGCAAAAATGTTTCTCTTGATCTTCTATTTCTTTATAATAAGCAAGAAATTCTATTGATTTTTTTTTTTGTTATAAGACGTGAGCCTATCTTTATTAAAGATTTTTTTTTATTGTAGATTTCAAATTGATCCTGATAATAGATAGACATTTATTTTATTTAAATTTATTTGAATTAAAAAAAAAAAATTTAAAGAATATTTCGAAGAGAACAAAAGTTTGACCCTCGAATGATGCAGTCGTGATGCGGGTTCTAGCGCACGTTCGTGCTCGCTCGAGATGGCAGAAAAAGACTCTCGTTGCTTGGCACGTGGTGTGCCATTATCCTGCCATTTCGTCATTTTATTTCCGTGCTCTAACGGCCGGCCTGATGAGCCAATAAACTCAGACACGGCCGTCCGCGTAAAAATGTCGCTCGCTAACTCGTGCCTGCCAGGCCACCGAATAATCCGTGGTTCGACGACGATTCGTGCACGAAGTTTCGTTATTAAGTGAACGGCGAAGATAATCGTTGGTCGTAGGAAAGCGTAAGTACCTGCCAGGAGCAAACCCTTTCTGGCAGGACCTCGAGGAAGCAGTGCAATTATGCCGACTTGACGTTTAATGCGTTCAGCGTGCTAGTCGTTTTCAGAAATAAACGTTTTCTGGCTGCTATCCGTGACTTTATGTTATCGTCGGAAGCGACTATCAAATAGCCATAAACAAAGGATGCTGGAATATCCCTTTAATGCATCTTGTTTTTAACGTTATATGTATCTGCCTTCGCATTCTTGTTTATCTTTTCTATTTCAAATTCACGCTTAGGAATGATTTGCGCTCTTTGTATTTTTTCAATATTTTTTTTTTATTTATTCGAGTTTTTTATTTTTTAAAACATAGTTAAAAATATAAATTGTTTATTACGTTTTATAGTAGTAAATTTACTCTCTTGTTGAAGTCAACTCAATTATTTATGTTGATCTGATCACGAGTATCTACTTTATTAATATCTATATTTCCGTTTTGATAAATATTCAAGCGACTATTTTTTAATAGTCGCCAAATCGCGTACTCAGTACACATACATCCTCAACTGCCAAATTATATGGTTAAACGAACTGATTTATGTGCGCATTTTACAACCGCGACCGCGTGAGAGACGGAGGAGACAAACGACAACACCCTGAGAACAACACACGTTACCGATACGCGAGAGGAACATTCTCGTTGCTGCATATACGTAGACTTTACGGACTTGCGACCTTATAATTGCGCGCATTATCATCCCTTGGAACGATAATGGCGTTGCGAACGACCGAAGAACTGTCCACGGACTTTAGAGACGGTTCCGTATATAAACACGTCGCTTCTTTTTCCCCCGCAACATTAAATGCTTAAAAAAATGCCTTTCGCACGTTATTATTTTTTAGGTGCGAAAGATCGTCCATTTCTCACTTTCTTTTTTTTGCAACAGAATCACTACAGGCACAAACTGTATGAAGTTAATGAGGGCACTTTAGAACATAAGAAGTTACGATGGCGGGTTTTTGTAAGAGCTTTTAAAATTCCTATGGCATGAATAGTTAAAATTATGCTCCTCTTTGCTCAACTTATTGTTAGACTATAAAAATATTCGAGAAAGCGTTGGCACTTATGCGCAAACATAACACGGAAAAAAAAAGATTAGTTGCTACAGCTAAAAATTTGGTTTGGCAACTAAATTCAGTAGTATTATATGAACACCTAACGTTATGTCTACGAGGTCTAATTTTCATTAGCTATGAAATCTAAATATTGTTATAACAGACAAGCATTTTATTATTATGTATTGATGTATTGATCATCAGCAGCAAACGTTTTCTGTGTACAGATAATTTGATAATAAGTATAGTTTCAGCAATATATTTAGCTGTGATAGAGACAATTTTCTTTTATATGGACATATCCGATAACTATGATAACTAACTTGATGTTGCTAAATAAATTGATCTATAACAGACATGCATACTTTGCTATCACATTCTTATATTATCTATAGCAGCAAATCTTCTGTATGTATTAGTTCTGTATGTGTTAAGTTTCATAGCTATAATAGCTAATGCAATTTCAGCTAATCAGAATTAGCTGTAGCCAGAAATATGTTTTTTTCCGTGAAATCATAGGTAATAAATAAATAAAATTCTTTGTAAGTTTCTATATTTATCGAGATTATCGTGGAATATTTTTGAGATCAGAATGTATTGCTCAACGTGCATTTAAATTATTCCGCTTCCCACATAAATGTCCACCGCGTTATTCATGTTGCAGTTCGCGTAATGTCCCAGCCGATATTTTCTGCAAAAGCAGTAATATTTCATCAGGCACTTACATCCATTCCAGTCCTTCCATCATCCAACAATAAAAGTCGCGCATTAAGCCAATTACTTTCACTCGGATTTCTGCCTGCACGTCTGCGAGGGCAATCTTTCTCGCGCGCAACGAGGAGGATATCGTTTCAACCCCGATTACACCGCGCCGCGCCGATATACGTCTGCGTACGTATAACGTATATATATGCGCGTGTATCTCCGCCCGCTCGCAAAATCGCGAAGAGCATAAATATCCACGCCAAGTATCTCCCGGCATTATTACAAGTGTGTACGTATGCACGCGCGTGCGCGTGACACACGTGGCTTGGCAGAGGAGTCATCGCATCGCGCATGTTATACTCGAACTCATATACGAGATACTGCTCTCGTCTCTCCGAGGCTCTCCTCGAAGTGGGGATTATACTGCTGCCAAATTACAGTCCCTGGCCACCCATAATGCGGCCATGGAGACGGCTACGGTAATAATGTTGATATTAACGGCGCGGTAACGTTCCTGCCGACGAAATTATAGGTGTTAGGGGCGTGTTAATTTTTATGCTTATTGATTTTCATATTTTACCACCTACCACGAAGAACCAGGCCGGCGGGGTTGTCGCGGTGATGCGTAACAGTTCTACTGGCGAAGATCTGGCTGACTTTCCTTGTTATCATGGTGGATATTTTTGCGGCGAGGGCTGGCAAATCTCTTTCTCTGGGCTTTAAATGTCCGGAGCTGGGTCGCAAATGGCTGGACGACTATTTGAAATCGACGTTTAGGACAGACGCGAGCGATGTAATACGCGAAACGTATTTTTACGGTTATTGCGATCTTGGGATTTTATTACTCAGTGCGATATTGAATAGGAGATGAGCCATATGAATATTGATGAAAAATGAGAAACTCATTTTCAATCAAATGTCATAAATTGATATTTTTTTTGTTGTTATTTTTTAATATTCTTTGCTATTTTTGTTATGGAAAAAGCAAGAATTTTGAAAAGTTGTATGAAATGTTTTTATTTTTATGATTAATCTGTTTCGTGTCTTTTTATCCTGGATTTTTTTACAAAAGCAAAAGATATATGTTTGTAAAAATAAAAATAAGAAAAGAGAAGGAATATCTTCAAGATATCGGAAAGATTCAATATTTTTTATGTTACATTTCGAAATTGGACTAATGAGAATATATCTAATTAAGTAAGAGTATACTATTTTCGATTACAGCGGATCTTATATTAGTATTTAAGTATTTCAATGTGAATTTATCCAATTTTGCAAACTGCAGCGCGCTGAAATTTTTTTCGGTTTTGAAACGCAATCATGAATAGAATTAAAGTAATGATATTGCATATGAAGTAATATTTTTTGCAATAAATTATTCATAATTCATTTTTAAGATTTTTATTAAATTATTAATATTCTTGTAAGCTTATTAGCATTAATAATATTATTAAATTGTTCGTGATTTTACTATCTACTTCAGTTTTGTTCATGATTGTGGTTTAAGAAAAAGATTGACTGAAAAAGATTTCGACACGCGATTTGCAGAATTAGATAGATATATTCACATTGATATATTTAAATCGCTAAAATCTACTTTGAAAATAGAATTTCTCTTAATTAGAAATATTTTATGTGATTAAAAATAAGTTTAAGAGAAAGGAGTGACGTAATTCATCAAATTCGATGTCTTATTTTCAAAACCATGTATCTTCAGCGTGACATTCACTTGAAACTTCGTCATCGACTTCGGCAATTTCGAACGAAGTCCGCGGAGGTTGAAGGCGAAGCGCGAGCGTCTTCGATGGCCCATCGATAGGTCGTAGGTCGAAGTCCTGGGTCGAAGGTGGTCACGAGAACGCTGATACTCAATTCTGAGAGTATTCCTGGAATCAAGAGATATTTAATATACCGTCCGGTCAAGAAATATACAGGGGGTTAAAACCCGCGCTCGCGCGAGAGCGACCAGGACGCGACGCTATAAGGACGCTCGAAGAAGGACGGAATCGGGACTCGAAGAGTGGCCCTAAGAATAAGAGGGGGAAGGAGGGGGGAAGAGACGTCGCCGAGAGTTACGGGCCATCCATGTCACGCTCAAATATTTTGGCAAATTTATGTCCAATAAAAATTAACCAGACCCCTTCTCGTTCTGCGGTTTCGGTCCACCACCAGTGCCGCGCCACCATCAACCTCCGCCACCTTCTTGCGGCCATTTAACGACAAGGTGGACCTCCGGTAGATTCTTCGTCCGTTCCCGCACATATTCGTACATACGTATGTCTGTCCGTCCGTCCTCCACGGGCGTGCAAAAGCGAAGTGATTTACCGCTGGATTTTCTTTCTTTTCTCTCTTTCTCTTTTAGCAGTCTGTCTTCACTTATCTTCTTCTTTCCCATGCCATCGCACGTCGTATTCTCTTCGTCCCTTTATCGCCACCGAGTGTCTCTTTCGTGCCGCATCGGTCAAGAATGGAGACGAGCGATCTTTTTTTTATTCCGTTCACTTCTTCGCGCCTTCGAGAATCCATGCAGCGGGGGCGCGAAGAAGCGGGGTCCTTTTTTCATTCCGCGCGGTGCAAACGCAGGGAATGTGTCGCCGGCGTAAATCAGTCAACGTCTTCGGGGATTAGACTTTACGGTACCCCCGAGTTCTGGATGACTTCTCGCAATTCCAGGGATGGAGCAAGGTGCGCGAAAAATGATGTGAAAAAGCACTTAGCTTTTTTATTTCATAATTTGCTGAAATCATTATTTTATTTAACTTTCCGAATCTTATATTACCAAAAAGAATATGTAAATTTTCTCTAATTGCACTTAACTGTATGCAATCACATGCCATTTTATTCAATTGATATAAAATTTTATTTATCTGCTTAATTAATTCTCTATTATTTTTTATTATTTTAAATAATATTTAATATAATTTAATATTCCTACCTAATTAGTTTCTTTTTGACATTTGTCGAGTAACCTCTTAGATATTTTTTAGGTAGATGATTTGCGCAATGCTCGCATGCTACTTAGAATCTCGCGGTAGCGAATTAATATGCCGGGGCATGGGAGACACGGCGTCGTGCCTGGAGAAGGCGGCGGCTAAAGTGGTTAAGGACTAATAACTGTGACGCGCCGCGACCGCGGACGCTCGCGTAAGGAACCGAGACCGAGTGTGTCGGCTCCGTCTGATTTCACGGGCGCTAATTAGTCCAGGCGCGCTTTGCCACACGTCTAATCGCAAATTTATATGCCGTCTGTGGCACTAGCGGAAGGTCGAGCGGGGGCGTAACGTTGACGCTGAATGCGCGGTGATGTTTTTTGTTTTAAACTAGTCGGAAGTCGCCGCGTCGTGTTTCCATATACGCAATACCTGAACCCCGCGAGTGTGACGAGCTTATTTCTCTGTAAAACGCGACTGCAGCAGTAATACTTTTCTTTGTTCATCTTTAATTATAAGAATTGTGTAAGTCTGATTTGGATTTATTTTACATTTGATTTTTTATTTCAGCTTGATTTCATTGTATCATTTATAAAACTTTTTAACATACGTGAAAAAACAGTTTTATTTAAGTTTATCTAAAAGTTTAGCTAGAGTAGATTTGAAGATAATTTTGATAGAAATATTTACTCACTATTACTTGAGTTTCTTATACATAATTATTTTCGTGATCGAACAAAATTATTTTAAGATCTGTATCTATCTAAATTTTTTAATATTTCAGCAAAATTGTTCTTCCTGTGTAAAAATGTTTAGGAATTTAGGAATTTTGAAGAAGAATTTGATGAAGCTGAATAAGTATAATTTCTAAGCACTCTTTATAAGGAAATATAAATAATTGTAAATTATTATTTTATTTTTACGTAGCATTTATATCTTCCTAATGTGATTTCATGGTTTATCGCGATACTGAAACTGGTGAAACATAATGTTTCCGAAAAGTCAGATAGCAAATCGCTATAGAAACCATTCACCGACACCTGCCGATGGGAATGTCATCGGTCGCTAATAAACGAAAGCGATGCGATATGAAATAGACTCGCGTCACCTGCCTTCCCGAAGTACATACAACGGTAGTTCCCATAGTCGGTCGGAACAATTTTGGAATCGTACATTGTCATTACTTTCTCCCTAGTATACAGTATAGTATATAGTGAATATCGATGGTCGGTGGTTGTGTTAATAACATGCGATATTTGTACCTGTTGTATCGTTACCAACCCTCTAAAGCTCTGCCACTTCCTGCCTCATATTTACGCGGTTAACCATTAACTTTTCGAACCATTGTTTAATTTCTGAATAGTAGCATGTAAAATACACTACTAATTCGAAAATGTGAAACGAAAACGAAGATATTTCACGTGAATTTATTCGGAAACATACATTGGAGAAGCAGAACAGTTTATCTTAGCCTCCCGCAACATCCGGCGTTCGACGCGAAACGTCCGTGTTCTCACGTAACGGCATAAATCTCCGGTGTAAATCTGGGCGCGAAGATTCCCGAAAACGGAACGGTGCTGTAATCGAAGGCGGATTAAAGAAACGAGAGAAAGAAAAGAAAAAAAACGAGAAAGAAAAGAGAATTACCGCGCCTCGATCTCTTCCTCTTTTTTATCACGGATGCGGTGCATGTCGGCCGATTTATCTCTTCCCGAGATCTTCCTGGGCGCATTAATTCACCGGCGGATGCTGGACCGTGGATCTTCTCCCAACTGGATCCATTCGCCCTCAGAACGTCTTGATTTCGTGCGCGAGATCGTAAAGTTAATCGATCCGCTCCATTAAATCGCGTCCGGTAATCATGCCGATACACTTCTCGGCACGTTGCAGACTTCATTTTCGTCACAAATAGTGTCTCGCACACGTCTGAGAGAGCGATTTTGGGATAGGGTATATCTACTCATTGAATCGCGATGACCGAAAGGCCTTTATCAAAACTCGCCCCGAGCGCCCTCGGATCTCGAGGCTTGCTCGCAGGGCCTATAAAACTCTCGTGTTATTTACTATGTTAATTGGCGCCCACGTCAAACACAAATTTATGCTAAAAGCCGAGATGTTATCGAGTAGCCGAACGCGTTACGGCGCTGACAGATCCTGCCTTCCAGTGTCGGACGACCAGACACTGGCCTGGTGAGGTACTTTGAGACGCACGATAATGTCGATATCTATCTTCGATGTATCGACTGCTTTCTTCCTCCCGCGTCTCTTCGTCTCATCGCGGATACGCTGTTTCTTTCCATCGCAAGCTTCCTCTTTCATCTTCGCGCGTTCCGTGATGTGCAAATTTCAAGCAAGACGCACGAAGTCGTGACCTTCTCATGCATATTGTGAGAAATAAAATTTTTCGAGGTATTGAAACTTTGAGATAAAAGGGCACAAAAGTTCTTGCTTTAATAAAATTTAAAAACCTATAAATCATAATGATAAAAAGAAAATAAAGCTAATGAATTGATTTCCCTCTTCAATTCTTTTTGAGATTTTGGAGTATACATTATCACATTTTTCTATGTACAATAATCAAATGTTTCTTTGATGTTCTTAGAATTCAAAGCTGTCCATTTTCATTGTGTTAACAATTTTTTTCTGGATGCCAGATGCTGCTCCAGAAGGTTTGCAGATTCGTTGCTCTATCTTTCAGCAAAAGCGTGAACAGCGTCCTAGTCACGTACAGGCTCGAAAAACAAGGTTTTATAGTTTGTCATTGACAACGAGGGTACCATGTGTTCTCCAGATACATACGTGCGGGAATAATGGAATTTACGTGTAATTCCGCTCTTTCCGCCGTTCACCGGACGCAATTCTTGAAGATGCCGTGGAATGTTCGCCATACGGACGGCGATTTTGCCACAACGCGTTTCGAAATACGCGTTCAGTGTCGCGCATTTACGAGATTTCACTGCCATCCGTCTCGGCCGCTACGGCCGACGCTCCTCCGCAGCAGCCATTGGCTTCTTAACGTCCGACAGGTGATTTACACGCGAGGATTTACTGCTCGCGAGATTTTACGAAAGACTGACCGCACCGAAACCGGCGTGTGATGCGTCGCTACTTCGAGGTGAGGCGATATGCCTTCCAAGAATGAAAAATTATTTTTTACAGCTGGTTATGAACTATGCTATGATGAGTGATAATTAGGTACTGTCAGAGATAGCGATTGCAGAGATTGCAGGATGTTTTCTATATTTTACGTGGTGCTGACAGGAATGATGTGCGATAGAAAATATGTAATTGTTACGACGAAAGTTCCTAAGAAAAATGGAAACATATAAAATTTAATTTTAATAACTAAAATCTATGTTGAATAGAAATAGAAATACTTTAGTATGTACTTTAAAAAAAAAATTATTTTATATTTAGTGTTAAGAGAGATATATGAGAGAAATAAAATTACTTTTAGAAAAATTGCTACACAGGTAAAAATCTATTTATAATTTTTTTTATACAATATTCTTTAATAGTTTGAAATAGTTTTCTTTTCACATGTTGAAAGCATGTGTTGCTGTCATGTGTTGCACTTACAATGTTAAAAATAAAATATTAATTTTAACTTAAGGACATATACTTTCATAGACTTTCTGAGTATGTAAAAATGTTAAAATTAATATTTTTTAATACAAAAATGTTAATTTTAACATTTTGTATACCTTAGAAAGTCCACTTTATGTTTTCAAGTTAAAATTAACATTTTATTTTTTATGATGTATGTTTATATATTTGTTTATATATTTTTATTGATCTTCTCGAAAAATTTGATAGAATTATGTTTGCCATACGGTGCTAAGGATTTCTATGATTTGTATCTCAATACAACTTGGGGGATTGTAGGAAAGTTTGCAAAATCTGCACGCTTCCTCGATGCGAGGAAACATCGTGGGCGTTTTTATGTCGTCGCTTTTATTACCGCAATGGGCGCCGTCCAGTGCTACGACCGACGCAATAGCGTCTTTACAAGCAAGATCATTCTCCTTTACGGCCGAATTTCAATCCGCTTCATCGGAGAGAATTCTGGAAACGCCACCGACGCGAAGGACATAAATGTCGATCGCCGGAAAATCGAGCGAACCCTGACCGTTTCGATATCTCTTCAAGATTAAGTTGTTGGTTCCGGGCTGACGTTAAAGACCTTTATCCGTGGCACGTCCGATAGTGGCACGTATAATTTTCTGATTTTCATGAGATGTCAGAGTGAAATTTATGTTTATATCTTATCCTTTTTTCTAAATCTATCAAACAGCTTATTAAAAAATTACTCTGAAAACAATTTACTATATCTTAATAAATATTTTTTTGAATATTTGATAAATAATCATTTACTGAAACATATTTATTTGATACAAACAACCATTAATTTTACTTAATTATTTTTTTCATTGAGTAATTATTTATTTGCTATAAATAAATGTTTACTTACAAATACTCAAAAAAATATTTGTTAAGATATAATTAAAGAAATTTTTTTTCAGTGTATAATACGTTGTGAATACGATTATGTCAAAGATGTTATAAATTATTGAATTTTTAAATAAGAAATATTATTTCTAATATTATTTTACTTTTTTTACATAGAAAGGATGGTTTTGCTGAAGTATTTAAAAATTTAGCTACTTACAAATATGAAAATAATTTTGATGAATCATTAATATAATTATGTAGCTCAAACTGATTACTACAATGTTGAAACTTTTTACAGCATTGTTTCAAATTTTTATGTAATTATTCTGCTTTTAATAAAATTATTTTCAAATCTATATTTATACTATTTATAAATCTGTAGAGTTTTCAACAAAATCGTTCTTTCGAATAGTAGAATAAATGATTAATGTAAATACAATAATATCAAATTTATTTCATTATCAAATTAAAGAAGTCTTATTGAAAGAAGAACGAAGGAATCGTAGGATTTGCCACAAACATCAAGCACTAAACATCGAGTCAGCTATAGAAAGCGAAACGGAGAGCGCATCGGATTGCTGAAGTTTTTCCGCTATAATTTATGCTCGATAATGAATCTACACTCTGCAGATAGCACGGGGGTCAGGTGTTAATGTCGGTGCGTGTGTGTGTGGTGCGAGAACGCGGTGCTGCGTGGGACTCGTGGCACATTCGGCCCACCCGCGCTCTCGGTCTCTCGCGAATCAGCGATGCTCAGTCAGTTGCTCTCAAAACCGACAAACGCGAAAGAATAATAAATATCTCCTAGATTTTCCGTAACGAGAAAATTATTATATATATATATAATTTTATATATATAATTACATTTATAATAATGTTGCGTATTTTTTAAACACGCGTGTCGCCGAATTTATTGAATAAATAAAATTTAGGGATAGACCTCAAAATTAGCATTTTTATGATATAATACCGTTTTTGTCACAGATTTCGTTGCAGTGAAAACAAATTCGCTTGCGAAACTCACGATCAACGAATCGATGAATTGTGGGTTACGTGCGCGTACGTGGGAGAGACAGTCCTGGGAGAACTCGTCCTGCACTTTCTCCCTGTCGTATGTCGTTTCCTTGAATTCGACGCACGTCTCTAACTTTCCTCATCAATTGTCCCATCTTGATTACATTCTGCAAGAAATATCGTGTAAATTTACCGAAGGCTATTTTTTATCACACGCTGTGATATCAGAAACGAAAAGAAAAAGAGATTATTCGTTCGTAAATCAACATAGTATATCTAGCTGAACAGATACGTGTATGATTTACGCATGTGCGTACATACATATAATTCCTGAAGGTTGAGAACCGTTCGACAGGCGCGTCCCTTAAACAATGTCTACATTAAGCCTAGTTAGGCGTTTCGCGGCAACGAGACGTGCGTCGTGCTGGCAGACACGTCGCCTTCGAGAGTCGTTTAAAGGCATTAAACGCTCGCTCGCTCGTGGAAACACACCGGCATCGGCAGTTCGCCGTGGTGTTCATCGGATGTATCCACGTATACCCGACACCGTATTCGCGATTCACGGTGTATAAAGTACACGGTTACGAGCGTCACACAATCTTGCGAGCCTGCCCCGCTGTTCGGAGCCTCCGCGCCGCCACGTTAGCATGAGGCTATTAAGATATTTGAATAATATTAACATGGAGAATTTGCAGGCGCGCGCGCAAGAGCCGTGGTATCGATAACGGTGAAGGGCCTGCTTATGTAGGGACTCGTAAGGCCTTAAGCGATATCACGCGAGCATTTTAGTACTTGAGGCGGCGATAAAATGAGCTCACGATGATGATGCTGTTAGCCATATCGAAGTTGGCTCACGAGACACAATGCACAGGTGTCGTCGATAGAACTTAATTTTTTTGTTTCTACAGCGAAGTCTCGTGAGAACAAAATATGTATAGAGGTTAAAGTTTTATTTGATTTAATTATTATATTTTGTTTATTTAACAATATTTATTTTCCTTAAATAAATGTTATGTTAATACTACTTCAAATAATTATTGATTAAAATTTAGTTTTTTTTCAGGGTCAAGAACTCGCAACTTATTATAATAAATCTAAAAAATGAAGAAGAACATGTGTCTATGTATCTAAGAATTACAGGAAAGTGATCAAGCAATTTAAGTTAGCGAGTAACAAGCATTGCAACGTCGGCAACACGAGAGATGCATTTAGAACGCCGTTTCAAAGATGACATCTCGTATTTCCGATGCATGCAGGCGGTGAAAAAAAGCACGTGCTAAACTGTACCGGTAGCAGTTGACGTACGCGGAATTACACCGTGTTTATTAGCCGTGGCTCACGTACCGCGTTTCGCGGCGCTTATCGCAACTGCGATGCATCTTTCTGCACGGTACGCCAATGAAATCACACGGTGACCTCATTCACTGAGTCAATACTTTCGATGTGCTTTGCGATCGGCTGGACGAGGTTCCACGAACACGAGCATGCGATTCCGTCCCCCGAGGAACGTGTTCGGAAATGTAAACCGCTCCTGGGCACATGTTCGCTTAACATGTGCCTACGTCAGTTTCAAGGGACAAGACTCTTGGTTTTATAATGGCGATTTGACTAATTATTTCAAGGTAACGTTGTTGAATAATGAAACACGTGCAGCCGGTGAGGTGTATTGTCGACGACTCAAGGGTTCCATATGTCTTGCGCAAATTCCTTCAAGATGGGATACACATGATTCCGGCTCATTAATGCAGGTGCAGATCTATGGGTCGGCCAAATAATGTCAAAATGTGCAGCATGTGCTTCATTGTGATTAACTAGTGGGTTCGAGTCTGAATGAAACAAATAAGTGAGTTTTATGATCGTCTGTGGCTTTCTATGATCTTTTTTTTTTCTTTACCTCTGTTACATGCAAGAGAAACAATATATTACAGTACAAATAAATTTCTCTACAAGAAAAACGAATGGCAAAGTAAAATTCGTTGTATCGATTAAAGCTGAATCGAAGCAAATGGAATGAAAACATGGATTCATCAGATGGACGCAACGTGTACGGGAAACGTATAAAAGAAGCAAAAAAGAAAAGGAAAACTTGTTTGGACTTGGAAAGAATCACTATCCCTCGAAAAGGAAAAACTGAAGTACTGTAAATGAAATGTAAAATTCTGGTTCATTAATGCAGGTGCAGACCTGTGGTTTGGAATTTTATTGTGCGTTGCATTACCGCCGTTATTAACGGAGATGCAGGCAAGGGAATTTCGAAGGCATGTGATGTGGCAAATACATGGGGTTTTATGCGCGGTGTTTGGGTTGGAGCATGTACCACCAAGGACGCGCCGAAGGTGATCGTGCCGCACATGCCGGGTGGTTACCATGTCGAGAAGGACATGAAAGAAAAAAGAAAGGAAAAAGAGGCAGCAGCAGCAGCGAAGAGTTAAGACGGAGTTAAAGTGCGCGGATGAGACTTAACGGCCCCGCGCCGTCCGCCTATACCTCGTTTCGATAATATCCGCGAGAACAATTTCTTATCCTACATCTTTAATCTTAACGTCTCTGTCCGCGCGCGCGGGTCGTGTATCAAATTGCGCCGTGCGATTATCGCCGCCGCCGCGACGCTGGTCCGTGTATAATTTTGCAACGCCGGCGATTGGCTTAGGATTTGAATAATCGCATCGTGTTTCCGCCGCGCTGTTACTGATCGCGGCGATTATTGTCATTATGATAACCGCGTGGGTCTCAGGCCGATTTAAGCTTCTCGTCCTGAAAATATGTGCGGCACAGTAAGCCCTTAATTTATATAACATTTTGCAGTTAGTGAACCTTTCTGCTACGTGTGTCTAAAATAATTTATCTATGAGTTTTACTCTTTATAATTAAAATTACATGTATGAACGTTTGTTTTTTTATATTTTACATAAATCAGTTCTTATATTGTACTTTTCATGATACTTGTATGTTCTTGTGACATTTACATACATTTACGTGATAATTTTACAAGAAATATTAAAACTACGTAGCTATAAAAGAATGATTCGAAAAGTATTGATATTTAGATGCACCTTTATGAGCATAACCACGGGGAAGAAATTGATTTTTCGTCTGCGTCAAAATTGCCAGGGCGACTCGCACCTTTAGCGCATTTTAATTCAATCGTTCGGTGGTGAATCGCGCAGGGTCACTGCGCAGGGTCAATCGTATGCTAATTGCCAGCCAAAAGACGAACGGGGCCGCGCGCGAAGGAGCAGGAGGAACGAGGAGCGCGTATTCGCGCTGAGGACGATCGAAGTACCCGCGGCTCAGGCAAGGTCTTTGAACCTGCGCCGTCGACCCCGTAATGCACCGTTGTCGTTGAATTGTTCTGCATAAATTTATGACGGGCAAGTGTGAGACGCGCGCGAATGCACGTATGGCAGGACGAAGACGAATCGTCCTGGTGAACCTGGGGGGTGTCTCTCTGCCCCCTCGCGGAGCCACGCCTCCGGTCGACGTTAATTACTGCCGATTCCAGCGCACGGAGTACTTTCTGGAGAAAGATCGGATGCCAATCTCTCACCGGATAATTTCTCCCCATGAAGTGCAATTCATATGGGATGTCTCGGTGAGCTTGTATATTTTTCGCATTATTATTCGATTTTTTGTTTTTGGATGATGTTGGTAAATAAAGTAATCGCTATAGAGAGGATTATAGAATTTTTATTTTACTGAAATAAGTCAGTAGATATTCATAACGTGATACGAGTTTATCTTATTTAAAGATAATAGCGTGATATCAATCAGAAGGTGTTACAATTTCGAATAATACAATTCTGAATATAAATAAGATTTGAATCCAATTTTCGAAGTTCAAGTTTTATTTTTTATTGCTGTTGACATTCTTCATCTTAGTGCTTTAAATAATATAATATTTCAGTGAGTTTATATATTATATATTCAGGTTAATTATATCATTTGAAAGTCGCATTCAAGGTTTCCAAACTAGACTATGGTTACAGAATTAATTACTAATATACTTCTCAAAATTATGTAACAGTACACTTGTAAAATAATCTGTTACAACAATTGAAAATGTGCTGGAAGATTCTGATCATATCAACCAAAATTTTGCTCATCATAATTGGACATCTGGTTATCTCGATTAAAATTCTAATTGATATAATTAGAATCTTCTAATTTATTTTCAATCAGAAATTTTTCCAAAAATTTTAGTGTGCAAAATTGAAAGCTTTTACAACACAATAAACATACTAACAACCAGTAATATGTTATAATGTCTAAAAGTCTAAACGGAATGTGAAAAATAAAAAATTTTGACTCTTGCTCTCAGAATGCAAAACGTACAAATGTGTCGTGGACAGAACGGTTGCAACACTTTTTTTCAATAAGTTTCGCAGAGCGATTCATTCTTACTTATGAATTTAACCATTTACGTTCAACCTTTTTAAAAGGACTTCCAAAACCTATTGAAAAAAATGTTTCAACCGTTCTGTCTACAACTGTACAAGATGTCGTGTATTCCACACTATCCCTCACTTATTTTATAATTATCTCTTTTCCTCTACTCATCGTGAGATATTTCTATTAAATAAAGAATGTATATCTGTTCGTATAGCTTTTTAAAAATTAAAAACTACCATTTAGATGCTATCGTGTAATCTGGGAATTTTTAGACAACGAAGTAAGAACACAAGTGCGTTATCGATAAATATTAGTCATCTGTTTAAAATATGTTCTGAGCAACTTCATATATTATAAAAACGCGAGGATTATCTTTGCTAAAGAGTTAAAAATAGATTTAAAAAATATCCGCTTAAATTAATTTGCAAGCACAAAAAGATAGACTTATTTCTGTTGTGAAAGAATAAGAAACGAGAGGGAAAAAAGAAAAGATTGAATAAACACAAAGTTTTCTGAAGATAAAGATTGAAGTTGTCTATTGAGCATACTTGGCCAATAGCTGATTCACACAAATGTAGTGCATTCCGAAAAAGGAATATTTTTAAATTTCTATATTGGTATCCGACATTCAGAGTTTTTCCAATGGACAATGCCGACAAAACTTTCTTCATGGTTTTCACATAACTTCAATAGGTTTCCTTTCTACGAGTCTAATAATTAACGCTATTTATTTGATTCTGTCCTTTTAGACCTGTTCTCAGCAGGTTCTGAGGTATTTCCGGCAAGTGAAATCTGTTTGATATTTTCAAGAGAGTTTTTAAAATGATAGAAAAACAATTGGAAATGTTGAATAGAGAAATTTTTTAACGTTTGCAATGTTATTTATAAGAGTGAATAAAATTCACAATTTCGTTCTACGTTCGAACAATGCCTGAACTGTTTACTGCAGGATGTGATATCGACGCAAATTAGAATTGCAGATTATATGCAGGTGATGGTACGTTTGTTCTTAATAATACATTAAAGATATTAACATAATGCGAATCGCATTGTACTTTGAGATGCGAATGTACGCCCCTTAAAGCTTATATATTGTGATTTTTAAATGGTTTTCAATCGTTTAAAGCAACGAAATTGAAATAAATACCAAACTATACCGACTGTTACTATACTAATATGTAAAATTTTATAAAGCACCTAGTTATGTTTCACAAATTTTACAAACTTTAAAGTCTTAGAAATCTTTTATTCTTTTCTATTCTATAATTTAATGTAATATGTGTGCACTTGGATTTGATACGCTCAATTATATATTTGTAGCAAGGCAACTATGATTTTCGTAGTTTTCCGAGAAAAATATAAAAAATTTTCTTATATCGATATGTATCTCAAATTTACGATCTTATATTTTTGCAACCTTTTACAATATGCAGAAATTTGCAATGTTTATTATCAATTATATTCACATAAAACTTATAATCACCGATGAGGGTCAAGGAATGCCACGGTGTAAGCTTGGGAAAATCAGGATTGTAGCAATAAATACACGTACATACACATTCGTACATACTCTATGTCGACCGGTAGCAGGTGAGTTTGTGCGAGACACGATGGGAATGTTGCGGGCCAACATGTTTACCTAATCATCAGCGGACCCTCGATGGCCTATACATTGATGGCCGTTGTGATATTTGCGGATAGGAAGTGCACCGATAACGAATCGACATTATCACGATTCCGCCAACGCTCCAAACGTCAATTATGAATATCGATAGTTCCGCTACCTACACCTGCCGTAGTGTTCCCGTGTGACTTTTATGTAGACTGACACTTGACTAGTATCACAGCAAGCATTGTTATTTCTAAAGAAGTTATTTGTCGAACTTCATATTAAAAAAATTTTTTCTCGAAAGTAGAAAGTTTTCCAAAATGTTCTAATATAGCAGATTCGAATAGATTTAAAAAGAAGTAAAAACGTTTGAACGCGAAAAAATGCGGTAAATCATTTGGTATAAATTATTCGGCAAATATAAACACATTTTCTTTTTAATTACAGTTTCTTTTTAATTACAGTTTCTTTATATAATTTATTATTTATTATTCTATATTATTATTTATTTGGGAAAAAATGCGACGTTAAATATAACAAAAATATTTTATTTTAAGAAATACTAATGAAGGCCAGTCGCTGCGCTTGAATGTATAGTTACGGATTTGCTACGGATAAGCTATCTGCAGAATTCTTAGAATTTTCTGAGAAATCATTACGTCCATTTGATTATATAGTCAAAAATTTAAACATAGTCACTTTTTTTATAGACGATACAGTAAAAGAACAATAAAGTAAAAGAGACCTTTAAAATACCTGACAATATACAGAAAAAA